>Ga0182001_10000016_pt1 | contig 39097 bp, 40 predicted proteins | sample BulsoiFelSFmetaG_FD_120485 | JGI IMG/M metagenome (GOLD analysis project Ga0182001, IMG submission 120485) | Bulk soil microbial communities from Mexico - San Felipe (SF) metaG | ecosystem: Environmental > Terrestrial > Soil > Agricultural land | place: Mexico: San Luis Potosi | collected... | reverse complement strand
TGGCACGCCTGCTAAATCTTCTCGCACAGTTCACGTCCACGATGAGATAATTCTGCGACGCCGAAATCATCTCCTGACAGTTCGCGTTCTCGCCGTGCCCGCCACCAAACAAACATCCAGAAGCGATGCCTCTAACCTTTATGAAATACTGAGCGACGAGATCATCCCCGAGGATGCATTCAATTAATTCTGGTTAGAAATAGTCACAGAGAAGAATTATTTCAGATAGCAGATTTGAAATCTCAAATTTGGTATCTCAAATAAATTCTCGCTATCTCTGTGTCTCAGTGCCCCTGTGGCCGATTTATTTTCAGTGAGCGCGTCTGTTTTTAAGGCGGTGAGAAAAGGCTGTCCTGTTTTTTTGTCCCAGAAGCGGACTCAAACTTAAGAATACTTAAGGCGAACGCTCGCCTGCCTAGCTGGCATGAGAGTTGCTCCCACATGGGTGAACAGACAACTCTCCCGCGCGAATTTTTCTGGGAGGCAAAAGACCGGGCATGGGGATTCTAAATAACTTTTTTGCAGACGATTTAGCGATTGACCTCGGGACGGTGAACACGCTCGTTTATGCGCCGAACCGAGGCGTTGTTTTGAGCGAGCCTTCGGCGGTCGCCATTCATAAGTACACGGGCGAAGTCACAGCCATCGGAGCGGAAGCATACAAACTCTTGGGACGCGAGCCGCGCGACATGGAAGTTCATCGTCCAATTCGTGGCGGGACGATTGAAAATTTCGACGTGGCCGAAAAGATGTTGACGGCTTTCATCAACCGCGTCCACGACGGGCATCACAAGCGCAGCCATCTGGTCATCGGCGTGCCCGGCTCCAGCACCGCTCTCGAACAGCGCTCCGTGCGCGACGCGGCGCACATGGCAAAGGCCGCGCGCATTGATCTGGTTGACGAAGGACTGGCCGCCGCGCTCGGCGCTGGCTTGAGCTTTGATGACGAGCGCGCACATCTGGTCGTGGACATCGGCGGCGGCACGACCAACATCGCCATCATCTCTTCAGCGGCGGTCGTCTCTTCAATCAGCCTGCGCGCGGCGGGCAACACGATGGACGAAGCCGTGCATGATTACGTGCGCGGCAAATACTCCATGCTCATCGGCGAGCGCACGGCAGAAGAGATTAAGGTGTGGATGGGCACGGCACGGACGGCTGAGGACGGTCAGGAGATTGAAGAGAGAACAATGGAGATGGTCGGTAAAGACCTGGTTGATGGCTCTGCCAAAGCTGTCGAGATAAGTAACTGCGAGGTGCGAGAGGCAATCGAGCCTGTGATCGCAGAGATCATCGCGGGCGCGCGTCGCGCCATCGAAGACGCGCAGCCGGACGTGACCGCAGACATCTATCACACAGGGATCATCTTGACCGGCGGCGGCGCGCTGCTCGACGGCATGGGAGAGCGCTTACAGCGTGAGTTGCGCCTGCACGTCGTTCAGGCGGAAGACCCGCTGGCAGCGGTCGCTTACGGCGCGGGACGCCTCCTCGAAGAACCTGAGAAATTGCAGCGCGTCTCGATCCGCGAGAACACTCCGGCATGGCAGATGTCAGAAGAGTTGATCGTCAACTGGTAGAGAGACAGTGAAAAGTGAAAAGTGGAAAAGCATATTCTTACTTTTCACTTTTCACTACTTTTCCTGATGAGCGTTTCTTCCGACAAAGGTTCAATCAGCTCGCCTGTAATTTCCAAGTCATCTATCTTCATTAAAGCCTCTTGTGGCGTCTGTGTTGGCGCAGGCGTTTCTCCGGCGATTGCTTTTCGCACCGTCGCGCGTTCGATGGCCGGAAGGTTGTGGTAAGCACGAAGAAGCGAGCGTGTGTCCGTCTCTTCCGGTTCGGGCGATGGAGTCAGAAGAATGAGGCCGCCGACGTAGAGCGCGAGCGTGAAGAAAGAGATGTAACCTGTGGCGGGCGCGAACGATTGATAATCGAGCGTGCCCAATGTTCCGACTTCCAGCAGAAACCCCGCGACCTTTTTAGCCCACCCGCCCTCCGGCGCAAAGAGACTCGCCAGAAACATGTGCTTTAAAAAAAAGGCTGTCCCGAAAAGCACGGCCAGGCTTCTCAAAAGTCGGCGCGCGTCGAAGTTTGAGAACTGATTATTCCAGAGCGTCCACAGAAAGAAGAAAGAGAAGAGCCAGAAGAGCAACCCGCGTTCGGGAAGAACAGTGTTGAAGGCTTGGGCGGATGCGAAGTAGAGCGTGATAAGCGTCAGCACATGCGACACATTCGTCAACACGGGCTGATCGCTCGAAACCCAAGCGCGAAGGTTGATCGCGCCGCCGCGCACACAAAGAGTAACGAGCATCACTGAAAGGATGAGCGTAATCAGTGGCGGCGGGAGGAAGATGAAGGTGTGCGTTTCACTGTCAATCCGCAGTCCGCCGAGAAGCGCCACCGTCAGAAAGATCATGGGCAGCAGGATGAAGCGCAGGATGGCGCGATTTCTTGAACGATGCTGAGTGCTCATTTACGCTTGCGAAAAATCTTGAATGGGTTGATGTCGCCGAGACTCGGTTCCAGGCCCTGCTCCAATTCCGCCTTGAGTTCGGCAGCCGTGTGCATCTGTAAATCCGGATCGTCAACCTTGAGCGTGCCTTCGGGCGCGAGATCAATCGCGCGGTTGACCGCGTCGAGTCCCTGTTTGAAAAGGTCTTTGTCGTAATAGAAACGGCCAAAGCCTTCGCGGTAGAAAGCGTAAGCAATATAAAACTGCGTGCGCGCGTCGCGCATTCCAGGATCAGCCAGAACCCATTCCTCGCGCGCTGCGCGGAACTGCTCGCGGTGAAAGAGGTCTAGGGCCGAGTTGAATCTTCCCTGATCTATCTCGTAAGTTCCGGTGACGGCCTGCGCGCCCGCGGCGACCTCTTTGAACGTGCGCGGCTCGGTCGCGTAAATCCAGATGATGAAGGCCGCGAAGAGAATCGTCCACGCGATGCCGACCGATTGGATGAGCTTGTGTTGCATTGCTATAATCTTGTCTGCCTTGATGGTAAGAAGCTAGAGGAACATTAACGCACGTGTCAATGGAAGCGCGAGGGCGAAAGGTATGGATGAATACACGCTGGATCAGATAACCCATTACCGGAGGCACGCCGAATCGTTCGGCGATGCCGCATTGGATGCGATGAACCGTGGCGACATCGGCCTGGCGCGGTCTTCGTCGAGACAGGCGGCGCAGTACGCGCGCATCGTGTTGCAATTGGAGAGCGGCGAGAAACAGGTCGCGCCCGTTGAGGAAAAGGAGCAGGCTCAAGGCGATTCACAGGCAAATCCGATTTCGGTTTGAGTCATCAAAGCGGTCGGTTTTGAGCTTTTGAGTACGTTTGAGGAGATTTGAAATGAAATTGACTGTGCTTCCTTTACTGTTTCTCTTTGCTGTCATGGTGACGGCGTATCCTGCGAATGGTGTGAAGAGTCCTGCTTTGAATCAGAGCTTCGATCTGAAAGTTGGGGAAACAGCTTCGGTGCAAGGCTCGCGGATGAAGATCAGTTTTAAGACGGTCGCGGAAGATTCGCGTTGCCCGGAAGATGTCACCTGCGTCTGGGCTGGCAATGCCAAGATCATTCTTTCGATCACGAACGGCGGGCGAGGCGCAACGACGCTTACTCTCAACAGCGGTCTCAACCCGAAGCATCTGACTTATCAGGGTTACGATATTAAATTGGCGGACGTTAAGCCACTTCAGAATACGCACAAAAAGATTAGCCAGAGCGATTATGTAATCACGCTTGCAGTCACGAAAATTTAGCTTGAGTCTGAGACTATGTTCGAGCCTTTCAAAATTCGCAACATCGAGATCAACCCGCCTTTGATTCTTTCACCGATGGCGGGCGTGACGGACATCTCTTTTCGTCGCTTGTTGAAGCGGTGCGGCGGCATCGGTCTGACCGTCTCCGAGTTCATCTCAGTCGAGGGACTGACGCGACACAATCCGAAATCGAAACGACAGATGCGCTTCTTTGAAGAGGAGCGCCCCTTTGCCGTGCAGATTTTCGGAGGACAACACGCGCGCATGCGCATGGCTGCGGAGATGGCCGAAGAGGTCGGCGCGGATATTTTGGATGTCAACTGCGGATGCCCCGCGCCGAAAGTGGTCAAGCACGGCGGAGGCTCTGGACTCCTGCGTGATTACCCGCGCCTCGAAGAGATTCTCAAAGAGATTAAGAAGGGCATCAAGATTCCGCTCACGGTCAAGATTCGCGCTGGCTACTACGATCACACAATCAACGCAATCGAAACAGCCAAGCTTGCCGAAGACTGCGGCGCAGAGCACATAGCCCTTCACGGTCGGACGAAAGAGCAGGGCTATAAGGGACTAGCCAACTGGGATTTGGTGAGACAGATTAAAGAGGTCGTCAAAGTGCCTGTCTCTGGAAGCGGCGATGTCGTCACAGTCGAAGGCGCGTTTCAGAAATGGCGCGAGACCAAATGCGACGGCATCCTCATCGGTCGCGGCGCGATGGCGAACCCCTGGATATTTCGCCAGATCGAAGACGCGCTCGCAGGGCGTCCCGTCTTTCAACCGACACATGAAGACAAGCGCGCAGTGCTGCTGGAATACTTTGAGATGCTGCGCGAAGACATGCCTGAGATGGCCGCCATCGGCAAGATGAAACAATTGGCCGGGCAGTTCACCAAAGGCTTGCAGGGCGGCGCGCTCTTCCGCACGACCATCTACCACTCGCACTCGGTGACGGAGATACTCGACCGCATCGCTGAATACTTTGAAGCGATTGAGACGGGTCGCCCATACTACGGCGAAGCCGGAGCACCCGAAGAGGAAGCGCCCGCGCTCGATTCATGCGAGGCGGCAACCGCATAATTGTAGGGGCAGGGCTTGTCCCTGCCCACTTTTATTAAGCAAGAATGCGGGCAGGGACAAGCCCTGCCCCTACTCGTCAATCTCAGAATATTCCCTTAAGAAAAGCACATAGCTGGCTAACGGTATCATTTGAAGCTGGCGCGCAACATTAGCCCTCTTGCTTGTCTCAGAATTCTCCAAATCTCTGCGAAGAGAAGTTTCTGCCGTACCAGCCATGTCATTCGATTCGCCATCACGTCCTCCCTGCGCGTGATGGAAGCCGAGCGGAGCGCAGAGGATGAGCAGCGCGGAGAGGAGAAGCTTTTTGAAGAGTTGTTGCATGGCGCTTCCTACATCTTCCGAGCGTTACCCGCGCTTTCCTTTGGCGGGAGTCGAAGCGGTCGTCTTCGAGCCGCTGCCCGTATCCAGATCAACGGGCGCGGGGTAGCCTTTGCCTTTGAGCGCGGCGATCTCGATGACAATCTCTTTCCGGCCTTTGACCGTGCGCGTGACCTTGCTGCCATCAGCTTGAGCCTTATTGTTTGTGCTCTTGCTAGCATCTTTGCCTTTGGTTGATTCGTTGTTTGAATTTCCGTTCGCGTCATCGCTTCTGCCGTTTGCATCGCGCGACATCTCTTGCAGCGCGTTCATCACGTCTGTGCGTTCCTTGTCGCTCAGTTGTTCGAGCGTGACGCCGTAAGCGCTGAGCACTGCGCGCAGGTTCTCTTCCGTGTTGGTGTTGCGGTCATAAACATCCCTGTAGATGTGAAGCCGCCCGTCTTCGACGACGATTGTTTCGTAGCGCAGCTCGACGGGAACTGCATGACTAAGCTTCACGTCTTTAGTCTCTTTCGGATTCTTCGCGTAATCTGCAATCTGCTCGTCGGTCAGAGCAGTCCCGCTCAGGCTTGCGAGCACGCGCGTGAGGTCTCGAATCTGCGGCGTAGTCAATCCGACGCAGCCGTGCGATGCGAAGTTGCCGAGCTTCGCAGGAGACTTGCCGCCGTGAATCAATGAAGGCAGACCGATTGGAATCTTGATGGGGCCGAGCGGGTTCAGCTTGTCTCCAGCCTCAATCTTCTGGCCGGGCTGGACCTTGTTGGAGGATTCAACCCAAGGCTCGTCGGGCGGCGTCCACGTCGGATTGAAGATGATGTCGCTGGCCTTTCTGAGACCCGTTGGCAAAGGAAACTCAGGATAGCCTATGCCGACCTTGTAAGACTTGATGAGCTTTCCATTCTCGAAAACGTCCATCCTGAACGCGGGCGAGTTGACGACGATGCGCGTGTCTGTGGGAACGACGTTGAGCTTGCCTGAGGTAGCGTGCGCCTCTTCATTATTTCCTTCGCCATTTGCGCCGCTCCAACGCTGACGCAGAAACGCAGCGAGTTGTTGCGCCTTCTCATCGCCGATGATTGCTTTGATCTCTGCGGTGGCGTGCGCGCTGGCGGCTGAGGTCGTACCCTGGTATTCGTCCGAATCCGTTTCGCGCAGCTTTGCTGTCTCCTCGCGCGCCACTTTACGAAGCCGCTGGACCTCGTCGTCCGTCAGTTGCAGTTTGGATTTAAGCTCCGCGCTGAAACTCTCGTCGGCGAAGAACGCATCGAGGACGGGCAACGTCACAGGCATCGAGTCCGCATCGCTCGCGCTTGTCTTGACCATCTGAGGCGAAGAGGCAGGCGCAGGCGTTGCTGTATTTATGGGAGCGTTGTTCGAGACGTTGGCGGTCTGCTGGACGCAGCCAGCGAGTGTCAAAGTTAGGGCAATGATGACGGGTATCGTTCGCGGAAAAATCCTCATGCCGGGTCATATCTCCTTAATAAATCTTCCAGATGAAACGCACACGGGAGAGAATCGTTCAGGCATCCGACTGCAACAGCCGTTCCCTGTCCCAAGCTCTGATTTGCTGAATGTTTTAAGATTTCAGGAGGTGCAACAATGTCAGGGATGAACTATTAACGAACAATTCCGAGAACACAAACCGTTCACTGAAATGCAAAATTAAAAATGTAAAAGTGAAGACGAAAAGCATGCTCTCCGTTATTACTTTTGCATTCCACCGCGAAGCAGCGGGTAAGGATTGATGTTCGTTCCTTCCCAGTAGCGTTTGGGGTCTGAGACGATTGAAATGGAGAAGTGCAAATGATAGTTGCCAGCGCCAGCGTTGCCTGTATCGCCGACATAGGCTATGACCTCGCCGCGATGCGCGAAGTGTCCTTCGGTTAATCCATCGGCGTAGCGCTCAAGATGTGCATAGTAGTAAACGGTTCTGTTGTCCGGGTCGAGTTGATAGATGGTCGTCCCGCCCGGCTTGCTCTGAAAAAGTTTGATGATGCGACCGTCGGCGGCAGCAAGGACAGGCGTGCCCTGCGGGGCAGGAATGTCTATCGCATCGTGCGTGCGCCCTTCGGAGCGCGCCTCGCTGAACGTGTCGCGCAACTGGTCGGGACGAACTCCGGCAACGGGGATTAAGAGCGAGGTGGCAATAGCGTCAGGCGAAGGCTGCGCATTTATTGAAGGCTGCGGTGAAGCATCGGGTTGACCGAGAGAGGCTTGCGGCGTCGGCTCTGCGGTCTGTTCTGTTGTCGGCGACGGAGAGGCAAACGTCTGTTCAGTCAGAGAGGGAAGAGGGTGCGGGCTTTCCGTCGCTGTGACGGCGATGAGAGCCCCCGCGCGTTCTCTTCTGCTCAAAGCCCAAATGAGTGTGACGAGCGCGGCCAACACCAGGACGATGACAACGAGCAGGCGTAGGCGTGGGCTGTTACTCATATTTACCTAAGAGCCGAGACTGAACTTTTCGTTCAGGACTAGCTCATAAAGTCTTAGAAAGATAGCTCCATCATCATCGAGTTCCAGGTTTTGAGCAACCGCGATGGCGAATCTTTTCGACGGGAAGTTGAGAATGAAAGTCCGCGTCTCCTGTTGCCCGCCGTCGTTGATGACGACGAGTCCGCTCGTCTGAGGAACGACGTTCCAGCCCATCGCATAACCGGCTGTTCTGGGAAAGCCTGAGAATTTTCCATCGCGCGTTTTCATCGGCGTGTACATTAACGCGAGACTCTCGCGCGAGAGCAGCTTTCCTTCATTCAAGCCCTTCATAAACTTGAGCAGGTCCAAGACCGTTCCACGCGCGCCGCCAGCCGCGAACCGGCTGCTGACATCTATGAACTCGGAATTTTTAATCGCGCCTTCAACTACTTGATAGCCGCGCACACGATTCGGAATCAGGTCTAAGGGATCGTCCATCCGCGTCTCTGTCATGCCCAGGGGTTGCCAGATGTGCTCGCGCATGTAGTCTGCATAACTTTGTCCCGAAGCGCCTTCAATCGCCGCGCCGAGCAGATTGTAGCCGTAGCTCGAATAGCTGAACTTTGTTCCAGGCTCTGCCACCAGATCGTAGTTCTCAAAGATGGCAATCGCTTCTCTCGTCGTCTTATGTACTTTGATGTGCTGTTCGATGTCTCGATTGACGTAATGAGGAATCCCGCCGAGGTGGCCCAGAAGTTGACGGATGGTTACGGGATACTTCTTCTTCGGAAAGTACGGAACATAAGTTTGAATCTCCGCGTCGAGGTTGATTTTGCCCTGCTCGGCTAACTGTAGAATCGCTGCTGCCGTCATGGATTTTTGAACAGAGGCGAGCCGGTATGAAGAATCCGCGCGGGCCGGAGTTTTATTCTCAAGGTCGGCGTAGCCGAACCCTTTGACCCAAACGTAATCATCTTTGACGAAGCCTATAGTCAGACCGGGAATCTTCTCCTTAGACATCTGCTGGCGGACAAACTCCTCAAAGGCGCGAAGCTTTTCCGCATACGGGTCAGAGGTTTGTGTGGATGAAGAGAGCGCACGGTGCGCCACTGTTGTCGGCGTGATGGGGAATGTGAACAAAAGGAGCGAGATGATTGCGAGGATATAGAGTCGTCTCATGATAGAAATTTTCCACCTTCGGCTTGTTCATAGGATTCGATTCATCGAGAGCGTCGGTCATATGACGCTCCCACGAGACAAACTGTTAGCGAGCAGAGTGCTCAAGGTTGGCGGGTTTATTTAACTTCTTTGAGGAAGTCAGCGAGTTCAATATCGGCATCACGAAGCGCGCCCTTGAGCGTCTAACGGTCAACTTCGTCATGGAAAGGGAAAACAATCACTCTTTCATCTTCATGCTTCATCTTGACGTGGCTGCCTTTCCGGTGAATCTCGACAAAGCCCAAGCGCGCCAGTGTTGCTAAAACTTGCCGACCTGAGAGCAAAGGCAGTTTCATACCGTCAGCTCGACCAACTCCTGGTCTTCGGATAGCTCTGTATCTTCAGGCTCTAAATACAAATCTATCGCCTCGCGGATATTTTTAAGAGCCTCTTCTTTGGTCTTGCCCTGCGACCAACAGCTCTTAAGAGATGGAACATGAGCCACGAAATAACCATCTTCCCCGGGTTCAACTATTACTTTGATGTTCATAAGCTCTCCACTTAAATTGAACGCAGTGCTTGAAGATTTAGATACACTTCAACGTTGAAATCCTAAGGGCTTCAGCGGGCGCGGGCTGGTGCCTTCGAAGAACCAGCTTGCGCCGACTTTGAGGCGGTGATGCCAGGTTGGGAGACGCGCCGTGTAGAGGGCGAAGCGTGCGCGTCGCGCCATCGGGCCGCTGAAGGCTTGGCCTCCGGCGAGCACAGCGGCGTTCTCCGTGCCGAGGCTGACGGCTTCGCCAAGCTCCACGAAATGTCTCGCATGAAGAAGACGACCGTCGAGCAGGGCTTTGATGTTGGAGGCCAGGAGGCTCGCTTCCTGATTCGCAAGCTGCGCCGTGCCGGAGAGCGTCGGGACGACATCTTTGTAGAAAGCTATGTCGCCGACGGCGAAGATGTTTTGGTGGCCGCGCACCTGAAGCGTCGGCTCAACGATGATGAGGCCGCGCTCGGTCTTCTCAATATCCAGTTTCTCAATCAATGGATTGACCTTCACGCCTGCGGTCCAGACGACGCCTGCGGCTTCGATGTCCGTCTCTTCGCCGTTGTGCTCGATGGTGAATCCGTCTTTCATGACGCGACGGACGCGCGTCTCGGTGTGAACCTCTACGCGCGACTGTTTAAGCGCGTCTTCGACGAAAGCGCGAATCTCGTCGCCCATGCCCGGCACGATTTGTTCACCCATCTCGACGACCATCACGCGCGGCTCGCCTTGCAGTGCGCGTCTTTTGAAAGCATCGCGCAAAAGGTCTGCCATCTTCGTCGAAAGCTCAACGCCGCTTGCGCCCCCGCCGACGACCGCGAAGGTCAGCGCGCGTCGCGCATCTTGCGGCGCAGCATCGGGCGGCACATGGTCGAGAGCCTCGATCATGCGACGACGCAGGGCATCGGCGTGCGCGAGCTTGCGAAACGGCAACGCGTACTCCTCAGCGCCCTCTATGTTCCAGTAGTTGGTGATGCCGCCGACGGCCAGGACCAGAACATCGTAGCTCAACTTGCGCTCGCGGCCCTCGACCGTTACTTCGCGCGCCGCAAGATCAATCTCCGTGACATCGCCACGAATAAAGCGAACGCTTTCGTCCAGGAGTTCTTTGTAGTAAGGGGCGATGTGCCATGCCTCGACCTCGCCGCTGAGGTATTCGTAGAGCATCGGTGTGAACAGAAAATGGTCTTCGGGGCTGACCATGGTTACTTCGCCCGCGCCAGCCAGATCGAGCGCGGTGAACAACCCGCCGAAGCCGCCGCCGATAATTAGTATGCGCGCCTCTCTATGTGCCATACGATGCCTCTTAACTTGAATTTAATTTTCAAGCGATAGTAACAGACTTTAAATGAATTATGAATTTTGAGTTTTGAATTTTGAATGAAAGACAAGGGCTTTTGTTTTCAATTCAAAATTCAAAACTCAAAATTCATAATTCAATCAACCGTTGACATGCCAGGTCGTTTAGTCATATCTTCCATCGGTCTGGCGAGAAATAGCCGAGCAGAGCTGGCTTCGCGCTTTCCCGCAACACTTTATGCTAGGGCCTCCGGGCGAAACCCCTCGCGTCTTCTTCCCTTGTAAGGCGTGGCCTTTGATTTTCAAAAGGAGTCTGAACCGTGAAAAGAAGAGTTGTTAATCTCCTTCCCCTTCTGGTCGTCGTCTGCCTGCTCTCGTTCGTGACCACGATTGAGGCGCAGAAGAAGGCCGCAACGAATACGAAAACCACAACGAATACCAAGACCGTCTCGAAAAATAATGTTCCGCCGACCGGCACGACGGCAAAGGCCGCAACGGCCTCGACGGCTACGGTCGCGCCGAAAACTGCGACGACGACCACCACAGGGTTCATGTCCCAAGTGGAGCAAGAGGTTCTGGACGAAATGAATCTGGCGCGCGCCGACCCGCAAAAATATGCTGGCTTTGTCGAAGAGTTTAAGAAGTATTACGACGGCAACCGCCTAGTGATTCCTGGTAGAAGGAAGGCACTGGTCACGAATGAAGGAATTCCGGCTGTTGATGAAGCTATCACCTTCCTGCGCAACCAGAAGCCGCTTCCGCCTCTAGCAATCGCCAAGGGGTTATGCCTGGCGGCGAAAGATCACGCCAACGATCTGGCGACCAAAGGCTTGAGCGGCCATCTGGGGAGCGATGGCTCTTTGCCGAACGCTAGAGTTGACCGCTATGGTGACTGGGAAGGCTCGATTGGCGAGACTGTCGTTTACGAGATCAACCCCGCGCGGCAGATAGTGATTTCGCTCATCATTGATGACGGGACGCCCAATCGCGGACACCGCAGAAACATCTTTGACTCGAATTACAAGGTCGCAGGTGTTTCCATCGTCGAATCTCCGACTAACGGGGCGAGGTGCGTCGTTGATTACGTCGGCGGGTTCAAAGAGAAGGCCGCGAGCAATCGCTAGAAAAAGCATAGTTCACGAGCAACACGAAGCGACACGAAGAACTCTCTTTTTCGTGTCGCTTCATATTATGCACGGACTGTTCTTTTGGTAATGGTTCAGTTTCAAAGCAATTTCACCGCAGAGGACACAGAGGGCGAAAGGAATTTTGAATGATGAGTTTTGAATTTTGAATTGAAAGCAAGCCAGCTTCTTTAATTCAACATTCAAAACTCATCATTCATAATTTCTTTTCAATCTTCTGCGTCCTCATGTGGTGAACTGTTCGTTCAATCTCCGCTACTCAAATTTCAAACTGAATCATCACTGGTCTTTTCTGATTACGAGATAAAAGCTCAACTCATTTAGTTGCCTTCTGCTTTTGAAGCTTGCTGCGAATCTCTGTGAGGATTTCGTAGTAGTGCCAGGCGGCGGGCGCATGCGGCTCTTCGTAGTGGTCAGGCTTTAAGACGAGGTCGCCCGTCGAGAGCAGAACTTTCTCGACCTCCGGGTTCTGACTGACCTTCGCCCAGGTCGCGGCGACAATCAAGCGGTAATGCTGTCCCGGTTTCGTTGGGCGATATGCAAAATGTTTTCCTTCAAACGAGACCCAGTTGATTCCCATCTTCTTCATGTTCTCTTCGGCGAGCGTGCCCGCAGCCTTCGCCCCGAAGCTCGTCATCTGCGAGACCTGCTCGCGCGTGAACTTCCAAACCAGCCCTGGAAATTTTGCGCGTGGGTCTGCGGCATTCTCTGGATAGAGCATCATCTGCCAGAAGCCTTCGAGACTCGCATACCGCTTGCCCCGAAAAGTAAAAGGCGTCGCCGCGAAATTCGAGAGCAATCCAAGCTCATTGCGCTTTGAAAGAATCACTTCGCCTGGCCCAGCCTCTTGCGGCAATATCTCCCAATCAGGTTTGCCTTCAGTTGGAACTGGCGTCCACCAATGCGCCGGGTAGCGCGGGTCACGTTTGATCTCTTGAGTTGAAGAGGAAGATGATTGCTGTCCACTAGAAACAGACAACAGCAGAGATGAAAGAATGCAGATTGCAAGAAGTGCGCGCTTCATAAGATGGCTCAAGGCTGAACGCCCGCGTCAGAGGAGAGATGGTGGCGCGACGTTCTTGTGAACGATGCCGCCTTACTTTTTAGCCCGAAATCCTCCGATGATAGCTCCGACGATAGCTCCAAGAACGCCTCCGACAATCATGATATTAAATGAGGCTTGAGCAGACGACACCAGCATGCGGTCCAACCCTCTCAAGTTAGACCCTTGAGAGATAACAACATCGAAAGGAAGCTGGCCGACTAAAGGAACGCTGGGTCGAAGCTGGAATCCGATAAATGCGCCAACTAAAAAACCGATAATTATCCATCCGATGACAGGCATTCTTGATGTAGGGACATTCTTCTTTTTTAGAGGGACGAAAGGGCGCGATGTTGAAACTTTAACAGGCTCCGGGTCTTTGATTGGGTGTCCACATTTTGGACAAGCCGCAGCCTGGTTTGATACTTCTGAGTTGCAGGCAGGACAATTGATTAAAGTAATGGCGTTTTTAGCAGCAATCTTCTCTAACTCTTTCTCTTCCTCCAGCCAAAGTCCATATGATGTTCCGTAGCCACAGCCAGGACATTCAGCAGCTGTTGAAGATAAAGCAAAGCCGCAAAATTTACAGACCGTTGTTTTCGTCTCTGAATTTAATGCAACCTGCTTCTCGCTCTCATCTGGAGACAAAGTTAGAGTCGTGGCCGGAGCAGCCTTCAGGTTAGAGGATAAACCACGCTTCTCTAATTCTCCTCTGGCGAATTCAACGGCCTCTTTGCGATAGTCTTTGGAATCCACATTGACTATTTTGAGAAGATATTTATCCGATTGAGTTGATATCCATTCTTTCAACTCTTGCAACTCTTTTGGCGACATCTTTATTCTCCTCGTGATGGTTTTCGGTAAGATGCCCGACTGACCTATGTGAAGCTTTCGCATCATATCCTCAAAGGCAGAAGCTCGTAAATCTTTTCGTGAGCGGTCGTCATGCCGACCATAAGAGGATGTGCGGAGCCATCTTCTTATTACTGCTGCCGTATGCGATTTAATTGCGAAGCGACGACCTGCCACCGCCCGTCCCGCTTGACATAGGTGTTTGTGAAACGGACCGTACTCTTCTCTTCGATAAGATACCCGACTGACACCGCAGCCTTCCCGTAAACACGGACAGTTGATTCCCCGATTCGGAACGGCGAGGACGGGTCTGTAATATGGTCTGCGATGATGTTGGCTCTTTTCTCTGCTTTATTGAGCACCTTCCCGTTACTCTGTGTAATCGTAAAATCATCGGCGACGATTCGGTCGTAAGCCGTCATCTCGCTCGTGAAGTATGGCTCGACGAGCCACTGTCGCTCCAACTTCTTTATCTCTTCCTCCGCTCTCTTATTACGATCTGCTCGCGCGCTCCTGGTTTGACCGCTGACGAGAACGGAAAGCGCGGTGATTACGAGCAGAGTAGCCGTGAGTAAGCGTCTCACCTTCAATCCTCAAACTTTCTGTACTCCGACGGTATCTCGATTCCAAACCGTTGGCATAGCGCCTGCACATCCTTGTAATCGTTCCCATCAACCTCATATCCGGTATGGAATTTCACTGCCCATTCTGGTGATATACATTTGACTTGATGTCCACCGATTCTTCCACTTCCACTTAGTGAATCAGCCGGATATTCCACGCCGAAAATGTGATTGCCTGCCGTGTCGAACGTATAGGTGTGAATATCTACTTGATGCCCATAACTATCTCCTAATACGAAATTACATTCTCTCGTATCGTCTCGCGGCACATCTCTATACCCTCTGGCTTCGAGCAACGCTCTGACTTGCGCTACATCTTTATGCTGGATGGCGATGTCTAAATCCTCATGCGGTCGGGTTTGTTCTCCGAGCAAGGCATCAACGCACCAACCCCCATCAATATAAACTTCGATTTGACTTCGCTCAAGAAGTTGTACGATCTCGACCACATCGCTAGCAGTCATCTCAGCATCGCCTTGATGCATAAAGTCTCCGTCGCAGTTATGCGCGCTTGCCGTCAAAGCTCAAGGGTTCTGTGCTTACACAGAACGTCGCATGGTCTAACGCTCAAATTAAGGCGGCGCGATGAGCCGTGATAAGAAGTTAGTCTCGCAGATGAAAGCTCGGCTATTCGCGCTCCGGTTCAATGAGTTGTTAGGCGGACTCGTGGCTACCCTGGGCGACGACCGCCACCACTCTGTCCGCGAGACTTTGCCAGGGCTGTGATTCAACACAAACAAGATTACGACTTGCGGCTTCCGCCTCTAGCCACAGATTATATAACTGATCAACTTCGGCTACAGCCCGCCGCCGCGCTTCAGATATATCACTAAAGCCGGGCAATCTCTCCATAAGTGTCCGATAGAGACGCCGCGCATCCGTTTCAATGATGAAAACAGCCTGCATGTCATCTTCACCCAAGCCGCGCTCTGCAAGGTCTGGGTGTACACGCTCTCCTTCCATGATCCAGCCAGTGGGCGAGCCTGATAGAGTCACAATTTGTTCTCTGAGATATGGCACAGCACTATTAGCTGCTTTGATGAGAAGATCACGAAGTTCCATTGTTGGCCTATCCCAGATGTCGAGCGCACCATCCAAAGGCCGCAATAGTGGATTGTTGGGGAGCGTGCGATCAGTTTCGACAAGTTTGAGATTAAGACGCTCACACAAGTGACGAGCAACCGTCGTCTTTCCGACACAAGAACTGCCACCAATGACTAGATGTAAAGGATTCATTATGCCTGCTTAATGCTCGAATTGGGCCGCCGCCCGCGAAAAGCATTCAAGCCGACCGAAGAAAAGCATGATGAAAGCCATGCTATTGGGCGGTCGGCTCGAATGACTTGTTCGGTGCGGCAATAAATTGCGCACAACTGACTCTGAACCCTATTTCAGGGTTTGTCACTTGAAGTGCCAAGCAAGCGTTTATCCCTTTCGGCCTTCTCCGGGTCGAACTCTGACTCTACCTTCGGTGGCTGAGCAGGGGGACCGGGCTGGATGATCATTCTTTCTACCTGAGTCGCTTTATCAAGAATCAACGACAACTTGTTGCGGGAGGGGTTATCGGCTCTAACTCGCACCTTTTGCGGCACAGTGTCCGAATCTTTGGCCTCATTCTCGCTAGCGACTCTACTTCTACCTTCCTCACCGAGCGCTTCGTAGAGCAACTTTTCTTCAACCTCAGCTTCTTGCGAATTGGTCGAAGACGCGCTCGTAACCGAAGGACTAAGGGAGGCGGAAGGCTGAGCCAAGGCCTCCTTAGGCAGCGTCCAACGTAAATGCAACTCGCCATGAATACGAGCCTTATCTTTAGCTTGTGGCAGACTGAAGCTGACTAATATCCCTTGTGTGCCTGCTATTGACACTTCCGGGCCGGTGGCGTTCTTACTGTTGGAGAAAAATTGGGTGCTGTCGGTTAATACTTCATACGACGAAGCAGTGGCCCCCGAGGTTGTGTCCGGCCCCCACGGTAATACGAGCGAGAGTTTATTGGAATTAGTCTCAAGGTTGAGATAATGCTGATTTTGACTGCACCAACCTTCATTACCCCAGTTGCGTACAAAGATTGTCCAAACCTCATCAACTGTGCCATTGCCAGGATTCACTTTGGTTTCGGTATTGATGGCCAGCGCGTAAACCGGGTGCAGTTCCGTGTAACAGCCATGCACACAATCAAGGTTGAGCAGGCCGATTACTATAGCCCTCTTCCCATTCACAAACTTGTTAACAAACTCCTGCTCAGTCTTGCTGATTCCGCCGATTCCCAAGCCGACTTTTCTAACGCCAACGCTCTTGCGAAACTCCTTCCACCAAGGTGTATTGAAATGCCTGATTGTTTCACTCGCAGCAAACTCTACATGCAGCGTCTGTCTATTAGCGGTTAGACCGTTGTTATTCGGCGGCGCGAATTCAAAACAGTAATCGCCATCGGTTGAAAATTCTCCCCAATTAATTCGCCCCATGTACGTTGCCGGACGCCAATTAACATGCCCTTTGACCGGAGTTTCTCCGCCCAAAACGCATGTTGCGCTATTAGGCAGGCGTGGTTCATCGAAATCTATTTCGTCTGTCGTACATCCGCCGAACTTACCGTCCTTGAAGCACAATTGATTAGGGTTGGGAACTCCGGCGTTTGTAAGCTGCCAAGCCCACTTGGGATTAAACGCAAAGCCATTTGCATCCTGTGGCACATCAGAGACAAGGTCGAGAGGGGAATGCTCTTGAGAGAAAGCGCGCGGAATGTTGTATTTCACCAGAGATGAAAGCATCAACGACACGGTGAATAGCAAGAGAACTACATGCCGTCTGAAGCGACCACCTTTTTTGACTTTCGGTAACACTAATTTGCTTCTGCTGGGTGAGAATTTCATGAGATAGCCTCGCATAAGATTGGAATCAACTACCTGTCGTAACGGGCGCACATTCTATCACCCGTCCGGCAAAAGGCAATTTATATTTCCTCTACAGGAAGCACCGAACGCCCGAATTCAGCGAGCGCGGCGAACCTCGACAACCAACATCGCCTCGCAGATGAAAGATACGCGATTCGCGCTCCGGTCCAATGAGCTGTTAGGCATCTTTGTCTAGCGAGTCTAAGACTAACGGGCTACAAAGTTGTAAGTGATTTTGCCATATACTTTCACGGGCTTACCGTTTTCAAGAGTTGGAGAAAAGCGTGCCATTCGAGCCGCCTTCTCTGCACTTCGCTGCAATAGCGGATGTCCACCAGCAGCCTGTGCCGCTATTACTTTGCCTTCCTCGTCAATGTGAGAATTGTTAATCTGAGTTCTGCCATATTTTCTCTCAACGTGATGAACGCCGAACTATCATTAGGCCGCCAATAACGGCCTTATTGGATTATAGATGACTTTTACCGCCTAACGATAAGGAGGGGTACGCTAATTTCCGCTCTTAAGCTAGATAAGCGAGACGGGACGGCTGCAATACTCCTCCTTACTAAAGCAGGCTCGCTTGCCAGTTCAGCGAGGGGCGTGTTAAATTGCCACGTCTTTTAATTTTAGCGGTTTCCGCTTCTGTTTTAAGAGGCGGAGTTGACTGCGGTCTGGGAGGGCCATCAAGAGCAGTGGCATTAGCAAAAGAAGCAAAAGAGAGAATTGTCGGAGAGTTCCGCACGCATGAGGCGGATACGGGTTCACCACAGGTGCAGATTGCGCTGCTCAGCCAGCGAATTAACGAGCTGACCGAGCATTTCAAGACGCACAAGAAAGATAACCATTCGCGGCGCGGCCTGCTTAAGATGGTCTCGCAGCGCAGAAGTCTGCTGGACTACCTCAAGCGCATAGATATCGAGCGTTATCACGAGGTCGTCAACCGTCTCGGCCTGCGTCGTTAAAGCAAGGAAGTGACGGTAGCGGTAGTTTTACCGACGAGTACTTAGGAAAGAAGAGACTTCTTCGAGTCTCACACACAAAGCCCGCGCCAATCGAAGAGCTTGCGGAAAGTGCCGAACGTGACGGCGATGACTTATCAAGCAGGCGCGAGTAGCCCTAAGCATAAATTTAGCAAAAGGCGGCAACGGTCTCACGGACACGGAGACTTGCCGCCTTTGTTTTTTGACAGCAACGCCGCAAGCGATAAAGAAATTATGAATTTTGAGTTTTGAATTTTGAATTGAAAGCAGCCGCGCTTCTTCAATTCAAAATTCATAATTCAAAACTCAAAATTTAGTAACCATCACGTAATCGCTGTGGGCGTTGTCTCACAACATTAAAAAGAGCGGGCCGAACGTGACGCCCGCCGGAAGTTTGGCGAGAGTCAAACTCTGACGTTGTCTGAAGGAGACACATAAACCATGTCAGTAAAGAAATATTTGAAAGAATCAATCAAGCTGGGCGAGCGCGAGTTGACCGTCGAAACGGGTCGCGTCGCCAAGCAGGCGGACGGCTCTGTCGTCGTCCGCTACGGCGACACGATGTTATTGGTCGCCGCCGTCGCAGCCAACAGCCCGCGCGAAGGCGTGGACTTTTTCCCGCTCACGGTCGAATACCGTGAAAGTAATTACGCTGCCGGACGCATTCCCGGCAACTACTTCAGGCGCGAAGGTCGCCCCAATGAAAAAGAGACCTTGACCTCCCGCTTGATTGACCGACCCTGCCGCCCGCTCTTCACCGAAGGATTCCGTAACGAAACACAGGTCATTGCCACAGTCATCTCGGCAGACCCCGATAACAACCCGGACGTGATTGCCATCACCGGAGCCCTTGCGCGCTCTATCTTTCGGACATTCCGTTCCCGAATCCGATTGCGGGCGTCCGCATCGGCCTGATCGAAGGCCGCTACATCATCAACCCGACCTACGATGAAGTGCGCGAGTCGCGCTTGAACTTAATCGTCGCCGGAACGGAAGAGGCCATCGTGATGGTCGAAGCGGGAGCCGAAGAGGTCTCCGAAGAGATCATGGTCGAAGCCTTGATGCTCGCGCACAAGGAGATCAATCGCTTGTGCCGCTGGCAGAAGGAGCTTTATAAGGCTCTCGAAATCGAGAAGCGCGCCGTCGAGCCGCCCGCCCTCAACGAAGAGATGTTGGGCGAGATTGAGCGCAACTACGCTGAAAAACTTCGCAATGCTCTCGACACGACAGGCCAGGAGAAGCGCGCCTCTTACGCTGCTGTGGATGCGCTCAAGAAGGAGGTCGTCGAGTCTTATCCTGAAGACCAGCCAGAGTCGCGCCAGATGGCGAAGAAGATTTTCGATCACTTGAAAGAGACTATCTTCCGCGACGACATTCTCAATAAGCGTCGTCGTCCAGACGGTCGCCGCTTCTCAGAGATTCGACCGATCACTTGCGAAGTCGGCTGGTTGCCGCGCGTTCACGGCTCTGCGCTTTTCACTCGCGGCGAAACGCAGGCTCTCGTCACGACCACGCTCGGCACAAAAGATGATGAGCAGTTTATGGACGACATAGAGAAGGGCGAGATCAAGCGTCGCTTCATGTTGCATTACAACTTCCCGCATTATTCGGTTGGCGAAGTCGGGCGCTTCGGCTCAAGCTCGCGCCGCGAGATAGGTCACGGCGCGCTCGCGCGGCGCGCCATCGAAGGAGTCCTGCCGGATGAATCGGAATTCCCTTACACCATACGTATCGTCTCAGACATCACGGAGTCAAACGGGTCATCCTCTATGGCTTCGGTCTGCGGTGGAATCTTATCGTTGATGGATGCGGGCGTGCCTTTGAAGAGGCCGGTCGCAGGCGTTGCGATGGGTCTCGTGATGGAAGGCAACAAGTACGCGATCCTGACGGACATCGCAGGCGCGGAAGACCACTATGGCGACATGGACTTCAAGGTCACTGGCACAAGCGAAGGCATCACAGCCCTACAGATGGACATCAAGATCGGCGGCGTCAACGCTCAGATTATGGTCGAAGCTCTGGAGCAGGCCAAGAAAGGTCGCATGCACATTCTCGGCGTGATGGAGAAGACCATTGCCGAGCCTCGTCCTGAAATCGCGCCTTATGCTCCCAGAATCGTCCAGATTAAGATCAACCCCGATAAGATACGCGAAGTCATCGGGCCTGGCGGCAAGGTCATACGCGGTCTGGTCGAAGAGACTGGCGCGAAGATTGACGTTGAGGACGATGGCACGATCTCGATTGCCTCTGCCGACGGCGCAGCCGCTCAGGCCGCCATTGATCGTATTCGCGGGATTACGGCTGAAGCAGAGATTGGGCAGACCTATTTGGGGACGGTCTCGCGCATCGTTGACTTCGGCGCGTTCGTCGAAATCTTTCCGGGCACGGACGGCCTGCTTCACATCTCGGAGATAGCCGACCGCAGGGTCAAGGATGTCCGCGACGAATTGAAGGAAGGCCAGCAGATCATGGTCAAGTGCATCGGCAAAGAGGGCAACAAGATTAAGCTCTCAAGGAAAGCCGTGCTCAAGGAAGAGAAGCAGAAAGCGGAAGCCGCCGGGGGCGGAGAAGAGTAAAGAATGCAAAATTAGGGATTAAAAATGCAAAATGGATGGCAAAGGGTCGCTCTTTCGTCCTCCATTTTGCATTTTTAATTTTGCATTCTTAATTTTAGACATCTTCCCCTTAATTTTTCTTGACATACAGGCTAAAGGCGGGTTTAATCGGAACCGCAAAACTGGAATCCACACTGCATTAACCGTCTTTCCATAGCAAATAAGGAAAGCCCCGACGGCGGTTTCCATATTCAACAAGTTGTTTTGATAAGGCGGGCGAGATAAGGCTGAGACTCTGACGAGCAAAATCGTCGCTTTTCTCGCTAAATCTCTTGACCGTAGATGGTCAAATCGTCCTTAATTTACTAGACGTACTAATGCTTGACTGTGCAGCGCGCACAGTTTCAAAGAAGGAGCTTCCTAACAATGAGGAATCGAGCCATAAGCCTCGTTACAGCGATACTCGGCGTATTGCTGTTGACGGCATTGCCCGCACAAGCTGGCCCGATACCGTTTGGTGAGGTGACACAGGTGTTCGGCGGCTTGCAAGGCGGCAGCCAAACGCAAGAGCTTCGCCTTCGCAGTATCTCTCAAACCGGAAGCACGCCCGTCAGCGGCGACACGGTTTCCGCACAAAGCTCAGGGCAACAACAGAGCAGCACACAATCAGCCCCTTCGTCGCTCATCTCAACTGCGACAGGCCCGCAAGAGGGCAGCCAGCAAGGCCAGATAGAGGTTGTCGAAGACGGTGACGTGACGGGAACGGTCTGCAACTGCGGCGAGATTAGAATTCCCGGCGGATTCAAATTCCCCTGGTTGGCCTTAGGCGGCGTTCCGCTTGTCTGTGCGACCGGCATCTGCACCGAAGACCATAAGGTCTGCACGACCGATTGCTGCAATGGCAACTGCGGCGAAGTTCCAGAGCCTGCTTCTCTGTTTCTCTTGGGGACGGGTCTCGTCTCGCTCGGAGCCGCAGCGCGTCGTCGCTACAGATTGACCAAGCCCGACAGAAATCTTCCAGCTACTACTGAGGTGTAATCATGGCGAAAATAGAGCTTGCTCGCGTCCATTCAAAATCCACCGGAGCGAAGTTCGCTTTTGCCGCTCTGTTTGCGCTTTCTCTTCTCCTGGCGCAATCGTTTCTAACATCGGCTTACGCTGACAAGAAACCGGATAACAAGCCAACTGTGGACCCGTGCCTGAGTGACAAGAAACCGCACGGCTGTCTCAAGCTTTCCACGAGACCGGGCGGCAATCCAGTCCTGATTGATGGCAAGGATGCAGGCGAAACGACTGAGAATGATCGCTATATCAACCTGGCTCCGGGACTGCACACGGTCGAGATTCTCTTCCCGAACGGCGAGCGTTGGACACACGACATCAATGTCTCGCCGCGCCGCATCTATTGCATCGGGCTGGACTACGCGAAGCGCGAGATTACGATTCCGACGCCCAAGCCCCTTTGCCGCCCGTACTCGGTCAATATCTCCGCTCCGGGCGTTGTTAATGACGGCGAGGTGATAACTTTCCAGGCCGATGTGAAGAACTACACTGGCGCGAATGAGCTTAATTACACCTGGACGGTCAGTCCGGCATCAGCCAGAATCGTGAGCGGCGCGGGCACGCCCAGGATAGAGGTTGAGACGGCTGGGTTGAATACGCCGCAGGTCACTGCGATCCTGGTTGTTGATGACGGCTCAGGCGAGAGTCTCTGTCGCGTGACCAGAGAGTTCGCCACCAACATCAATCCGAGTAAGATCAAGACCAAGTGCTTCGATTGCTTCCCGCCCGTCTCGTTTGACGATACGAAGGCGCGTCTCGATAACTTTGCGATTGAGCTGCAAAACAATCCATCGTCGCAGGGCTACATCATCGTCTATGGCGGAGCAAATAGCCGCGCCGGACAAGCAGACAATTTGCTCGGACGCTCGAAGGAGTATCTGATCAAAGACCGCCAGATTGATGCAAGCAGGTTTACTACCATCAACGGCGGCTATCGTGATACGGACTACATAGAGCTTTGGGTCGTGCCGCCGGGCGCTGAGCCGCCGACGCCGACGCCGACAGCGCAGCCGAATCCAGGGCGGCAGGAGGCTCCAGTCACGAACCGGCGTTCAAGGCGCGGGCGCAGAGAATAAAATTGAGTGACAAGTAACAAGTGACGAGTGACGAGTAAAAGCATTTTCAACTCGTCACTCGTCACTTGTTACTTGTCACCAGCCTGTGGTAACAATCCCTTCAACGATTCCCCTTTGATTTAATCTCTCAATCCCCTACTGGTTTGGCTTGCGAACATTACGAAGGAGGATACTTTTTTATGGGTGATGATAATGGTGGCGGAGGCAGCGCGGGCGTGGTCGCAGTGCTCGTGATCTTTGTGATCGTGGTGCTGATTGCGCTCTATTTCTTCGGCGTCTTCGGAGGTAGAGGAGGCGGCGCTCCAGGCAAGGTTGATGTCAACATTCAAAGCAAGTAAGAAGACTCAATCAGAATTACAAGGCAGTTGACGAAGAGAGGAGCTAATGATTAGCTCCTCTCTTCTTTTCATTTATCGCGTAAGAAGCTAGAGTAGTGAAAAGTGAATAGTGAAAAGTGAAAAGTTAAGAACACGTTCTCACTATTCACTATTCACTATTCACTATTCACTGAGGTTAAAATTGTCAGCACCGAACATTGAAACGATTGTCTCTTTAGCCAAACGGCGCGGGTTTGTCTTTCCTTCATCAGAGATTTACGGAGGGTTGGGTTCTGCTTGGGACTACGGTCCACTTGGAGTTGAAATCTGCAACAACGTCAAGCAGGCGTGGTGGCGATGGATGGTCCACGAGCGCGATGACATGGAAGGGATTGATTCCTCAATCATCCTCAATCGCTTAGTCTGGAAATATTCTGGGCATGAGGACACGTTCAGCGACCCGCTCGTTGATTGTCGCGAGTGTAATGCGCGCCTTCGCGCTGATAAATTAAACCTAACTGAAAAAGGTAAAGAGGAATTAATAGTTGCTGGTCATCATGAACTGGCAGATTTGCCTGAAACTGAAAGAACGTTAAAAACGTGGGCACTAAATATTAAAGATGGAAGATTGAAGTGCCCGAACTGTGGCTCAACTAACTTAACTGAACCGCGCTCTTTCAATTTAATGTTCCGCACGACAATCGGAGCAGTTGCGGACGAAGATGATCCGACTGCTCTCGCTTATCTGCGACCCGAAACAGCTCAGGGCATCTTCATTAACTTTGCGAACGTGCTGACGACGATGCGCCGCAAAATCCCTTTCGGTATCGCCCAGATCGGAAAATCTTTTCGCAACGAAGTCACGCCCGGCAACTTCATCTTTCGCACGCGCGAGTTCGAGCAGATGGAGATGGAATACTTCGTCCGCCCGGGCGAAGACGAGCGCGTGCATCAGGAGTGGATTGACTATTGCTTCAACTGGTTCATCACGCTCGGCATCAATGCCTCCAACCTGCGCTTTTACGAACAGCCCAAAGAAGAGTTGGCCCACTACGCCAAGCGCACGGTTGACATCCACTATCGCTTCTTCCCCGAGCGCGAAGAAGATGAGCGCCAGTGGGACGAGTTGATGGGCATCGCCAACCGCACGGACTTCGACTTGAAAGCTCATTCAAAGAAACCGGAAGACGCGGAGGGCAAACGCATCAACCCTGATTCGACCGAAGACTTGTCTTACTTCGACGAGGCGACGAAGGAGCGTTACTATCCTTACGTGATAGAGCCTGCTGCGGGAGTTAATCGCACGGTGCTCGCCGTTTTGATGGACGCTTACAGCGAGCGGACCAACGACAAAGGCGAGAAGCGCGTCATCTTGAAACTGCATCCCAGCCTCGCGCCGATCAAAGCCGCTGTCTTGCCGCTTGCGAAAAACAAGCCCGAGATAGTCGGCATGGCAAAGGCCATCAAGCGCAGTTTGCAGCCCACGATGCGAGCAGTTTATGACGACACGGGCGGCATCGGAAAACTTTACGCGCGCCAGGACGAGATCGGCACGCCCTTCTGCATCACTGTGGACCATCAATCACTCGAAGACGAAGCCGTCACGGTGCGCGACCGCGACACCTGGGAACAGGAGCGCGTCAAAGTCGCAGACCTGCAACAGCACTTGCTCGCGCGCTTGCAGCCAGCGGTTCGTAGTGAGCAGGGAGTTTGACGAATGGCTCTCAACAAAAATCTCTACAGATTCCTGGGCCTCTCGGCTTTTGTCGTGAGCGCGATGTTCCTTCTTTTCGCCGTCATGCTCTATCGCTCAGGCGGCAACTACCTGTCGTCAATCTTCGTCGCCGTCTTTGAAATCATCGCCGGAGTTTATTTGTTGAAGAAAAGTAGTAGCTGAACAAAGAATGTAGGGGCAGGGCTTGTCCCTGCCCGTCTCATTATGACGACACGCGGGCAGGGACAAGCCCTGCCCCTACAAAAATTCTTTCATAAGTCACGCTATGCCTATTGTCAAAAAAAGAAACCTGCAAACCGAATCACGCCTGCTGCTCGAAGACGACGAGCCGGTTGAGCTGCCGCCAGCCGAGATCGAAGAGAGCGCGGTGATCGTTCAGTTCGATAAGTTCAAACCGTTCGTGCCTGAGCTTCTGGATGCCTTGCGCGCGGGCACTGTCGCCGAACCCGTGCCCGTAATGCTCGACGGCTCGACCTTTGCCGTGCACGGCGCGACGAAAACCTTCTGGGTCAAGCTCTGGCACACGGCCTCGTCCAATTTGACGCGCATTGAGCGCGCGCAGGTCATCAGTTGTCTGCCTTCGACGCGCGGCGTTCAAGTTGTCGTTGACGGCCTGGACCAAGATTTTGATGAAGACGAAGAAGACTTGGCGGACGATGAAGCTTAAGGTTTAAGCCGACCATTCCAAAAATCCTTTCTAATGTCTCCGCACATTCCAGATAAAGTTTTAGCGTTGGCGCGCGAGGTTCGAGCAATTGGCGGGCGCGCTCTGCTGGTTGGCGGTTGCGTGCGCGATTCCCTGATGGGCGCGCAGCCGAAGGACTGGGACGTTGAAGTCTACGGGGTCGAGCCTGTGCGCCTTCGTGCTCTCTTAGAAAAGTTCGGACGCGTTGATGCCGTCGGTGAAGCGTTCACGGTTTACAAGGTCGGCCATGATTTGGATGTCTCTCTGCCGCGACGCGAGCGAAAGAGTGGGCGCGGGCATCGCGCCTTCATCATCGAAGGCGACCCCTTGATGACTGTTGAAGAGGCGGCTCGGCGGCGTGACTTCACGATTAACGCGATTCTCGAAGACCCGCTCAACGGAGAGATACTTGATCCTTACAATGGTCGTGTTGATCTTGAGCATAAAATTTTGCGCGCAGTCGCGGGCGAGACTTTCATTGAAGACAGTTTACGTGTTCTTCGCGCAGCGCAGTTTGCGGCGCGCTTTGAATTTGAGATTGAGCCGGAGACCATTAAGCTCTGTCGCTCGATTGACCTCACAGACTTACCGCGCGAGCGCATCTGGGGCGAGATGGAGAAGCTTCTACTGAGGGCGCGACACCCTTCAATCGGCTTCAAGTGGTTGCAGGAGTTCGGCGCGTTCGATCAACTCTTTCCTGAACTGAAAGCTTTGATAGGTGTGCCGCAACAAAAAGAGTGGCACCCCGAAGGGAACTTGGACATACATACCTGGCTCGTTGTTGATCGAGCGCGCGAGATGATTGACGATCTCCCTTATGCCAAGCAGGTGACGGTGATGCTCGCGGCTCTCTGCCACGATTTCGGTAAGCCCGCGACGACGAAGTTTGAAGAGGGAAAGATACGCTCGCGCGGGCACGAAGAGGCTGGGGTTCAACCGACCGAAACTTTTCTTGATCGGCTGAACATACACACGCTCGATGGTTACGATGTGCGCGCGCAAACGATTGCGCTCGTGCGCGATCATTTGAAGCCTGGCGAATTTTACAAAAAGCGCGATGAAGTCGGTGATGGCGCGTTCCGTCGCTTAGCGCGCCGTTGCGAGTTGGAGCTTTTGTATCGCGTGTCGAAGGCCGATTCGCTTGGAAGAAACGCCGATTGGATTCCGCGCGAGGAGTGGTTCACTGCGGAAGCTCAGGATTGGTTTATCGAGCGCGCGCGTGAATTGGATGTGCAGGAGAAAGCGCCACAGCCAATCCTCATGGGCAGACACCTGATCGAGATGGGCATCCCTCCTGGTCCACGCATGGGCGAGATCACACGCGCCGTTTACGAGATGCAGTTGGACGGGCGCGTGCGAACATTGGAAGAAGCCAGAGCGGCAGCGCATACGATTATTACAAGCGGTAGGGAATGAGGGTTCTCTGTATGCTTGTGTCTGGAAAGCAATGATTAACCGCAGAGGACACAGAGGGAATTATGAATTATGAATTTTGAGTTTTGAATTAAAGACGAAAGGCATCTGCTTTTAATTCAAAATTCAAAACTCATAATTCATAATTTCTTTTCGTCCTCTGTGGTTCAGATGACTTCTCCCTATATGCAAGCATACAGAGACCTGCGCCTACTCCAACCCGACTTTCCTGCTCACACACTGTTAATGTAAGATACACGGTTACACCAACACACAAATTCTTACCCTTCTGAAGGAAGATTCAATAATGATTGATTTCGAGTTGACCGAAGACCACAAAGCTATCCGGCAAACCGTGCGCGACTTCGCGACGAAGGAAGTCGCCCCCCGCATCAAAGAATTGGATGAAAAGCAGCAGTTTGATCGTTCAATCCTCGACAAGATGGCGGAACTTAACCTGCTCGGCGTCTGCATCCCTGAAGATTTGGGCGGCGCGGGCTTCGATTACATCTCGCTCGGTTTAGTTTGCGAGGAACTCGAAGCCGTTGATACTTCACTGCGCGTCATCATGTCTGTTCACACAGGACTGAACTCGCTGACGCTCTACACCTGGGGCACAGAAGAACAGAAACAGAAATATCTGTTGCCGCAGGCCAAAGGCGAAAAGATTGCGACCTATGGGTTGACGGAGCCGGGCGCAGGCTCTGATGTTGTCGGCGCGCGCGCGACCGCCAGGCGCGAAGGCGACGAATGGATTTTGAATGGCGAGAAGATGTGGATCAGCCTGGCAGACTTGGCCGACAACTTTCTCTTCTTCTGCTGGACCGACGAAGAGAAGCGTCGCCAGCGCGACCACACGGGCATGTCCTGCTTCATCGTCGAGCGCGGGATGAAAGGTTTTTCCTCCGGCACGATTCACGGCAAGATGGGCATTCGCGCAGGCAACACTGGCTATTTCTCTCTGCAAGACGTGCGCGTTCCGCAAGCGAACATGGTGGGCGAAGAGGGCGAAGGTTTCAAGATCGCCATGTTCGCGCTTGAGCAGGGACGCTACACTGTGGCCTCTGGCGCGACCGGAGTAATCCGCGCCTCGCGCGATGCTTCCGTCGCTTACGCCATGGAGCGCGAGACCTTCGGAACGAAGATAGCCAATCACCAGCTCGTCAAACAGAAGATCGCGGAGATGGAATCTGATTACCAGATGTGCCACCTGCTCTGGCTGCGCGCAGGCTACTTGAAGAACGAAGGCAAGCTGAACGCGAAAGAGACCTCTCTGGCAAAATGGCAGGCGACCACGCGCAGCGAGAAGGCAGCTTCGATGGCGATTGAGGTTCACGGCGCGAACGGCTATTCGAACGATTACCCGGTCGAGCGATATTTGAGGAATTGCAAGGCTGCGGTCATCTACGAAGGCACGCGCGACATACACACATTGATGCAGGCCGATTGGGCCTTGGGCTTGAAGAAAGAGAAGTCCGCGCGCAAGACTTTGCCGCCCTGGCGACCTGCGGAATCGCGTGAAGCTGTTGCAGCGAAATAGTAGCGAGCAAACATTAGAGATGAAAAGTCCTGTAAGGGCGACATAAATTTATGTCGCCCCTACAGGACTTGAAATTCTTTCGGTCACCTGTTCCCACGGCTGACGCCGTGGGCTACTAATATCTAGCCCCGACGGGGCTTTTCATCTACCGCCAGTGCGCGGTCTTCCAATATTGCGGGTCGAATAGTTTGTCGTCGAGCGGAACGTCGGTGCGGACTTCCGTGTACTCTTCCGTCGTGCGCGGCTTGCCGTTAATCATGAAGATGACTTCGGGCGAGACCCAGCCGCCGCCCTTCACTTTGAAATACTTGTTGAACTGCGTCTCCTGTGTCAGCGTGCCGTCCTTTCCCGCAGGCCCGAGCATCCGCACAAAATATAGATTCTCCTTATCAATCCAGAACTGCTCCGACTTCAGATCGCCCTCTTTAGCGCCAACGACGTAAACTGGACGACCTTGCCATGTATCGTCGTGCATGACCGAGAGGTCGAACTTGAGGTCCTTGAGCTTCTTAATAGCATCCTGCTGTGACATGAAATAGATGTCGAAGCCCAGGACCAGAAGAGGATGCACGAAGGGGCGCGTGTTGGCTTGCGCTCCATCTTTGAAGCTGTAGATGGTGTCGTTGACGAAGAGGATTCCGTTGCCTTCGCTGATGGGATCGAAATCAATCCTTAACTTTCCGGGCACAGACAAAGCTTCATACCAGATAGACTCTTTTTTAGTTCCATCGTCGCTGAAGTTCGTGGTCTTCTGCTTGAAGGTCAAAGTCTTATACCAGGACTTCGCATATTTTTTCTGCATCGCAGCGATCAAATCTTCGGAGGTCTTTATCTTGTCGGCGCGCGCTGAAGTTGAAACAGTCAGGAGCAGGGCGCAGAGAAGCAGAGCGTAACGCATCATTTTGTCTCTCCCAGTTAATTGAATTTTTGCTAAGTGATTGAATGGCCGCGAAAGAAATCTATCGGCCACGCGTTTAATGATACGACAGGCGCGCGTAAAAAGTTACGATTTTGGGCAGAGTTCAAGCGAAAAACTTTAGCCGCAGATGGGCACGGATAAAACTATGATTCAAACATTTCTAACCTGCGTCTCGCTGCATTCATCTGTGGCTAAAATTTTCATTCTCTTGACACCGCTTGCGGCTGGCGTTAGATTCCGCTCTTGACACCGCCATTCTTCAGTTTGCATTTAACCGACCGAAACAATTCGAGAGCCGGAGAGAAGAGATGAAGAGAAACATTATGTTTGCCGCGAGACTGTTCTTCCTTGTCGCTTTAACTGTCACCGCCTGCGTCTTCGCTCGTGCTCAGGCGAAAGTTGCGCGCGTTGAGGTTACCGGACCAAGCGAAGCCGTCGCCGGACAGAAGGTAAAGTTCACCGCCACGGCCAAAGACGATGCGGGCAAGCCGCTTGATGCGAAACCGGGCCTGTGGGTCGCACTTCCCGTTGACTCGGCCTTTGCAGACCCGGACGGCACGGTCACCTTCATCGAACCCGGCGAGATAAAAGTTGCTGCCGTCATTGGTGGCAAGCCCGGCTTCATGAAAGTCATCGTTAAGCCCTCGAGCATCACCGAGATTGATGTTGACCCGCAGTCAGCACAGGTCTCTGTTGGCGGAACGATTAAGCTCAATGCGACGACGCGGGTCGCCAACGGCAACCCGCGAACAGATGTTCCGGTGGTCTGGACTTCGGCGACGCCGCGCGTGGCGACAGTTGATGCGGCGGGCTTCGTCACGGGCGTTGCGCCGGGCAAGGCCACATTGAACGTGAACGCAGGCTCCAAGAGTCAGAGTGTGACGGTTCAGGTCGTAATAAATCCCGTGCGCTCGCTCTCAATCGAGCCAGCGACGACGAACGCGCGCACGGGCGATGTCGTTCATTTCAGAGCAAGCGCGAAGAACTTGAGAGGCGGCGCGGTACAGAATCCTGCCGTGCGCTGGGCTGTGAGCGGCGACGGAGCTTTTGTTTATCCTGACGGCGCATTCGTCGCAGAGCATCCAGGCTCCTTTGTCGTGACGGCGACGAGCGGCGGGCAGACTGCCGTCGCCACGATTGTCGTCGCGCCGCGAAACGTCGCACGCGAGCTACAGGTCGTCGGCCACGCGCTCTTGAAAGACACACAGGTCGCGGAGCAATGGATTTTCGGAAACTACGCTTACGTCTCGACCATCTCGGACAAGCTCTATGTCTATGACATCTCCGACCCGGCAAAGCCGAAGCAGACCGATTCCGTCAAGGTTGACACGCACATCATCAACGACATCAGCGTGACGCCTGACGGCAAAATCGGTGTGCTCACGCGCGAAGGCGCTTCCAACCGTAAAGATGGAATCGTCTTTCTGGACACATCTGATCCGGCGCACCCGAAAATCATCTCTGAGTACACGGAGACAGTCACGGGCGGCGTTCACAGCGCGTACATTGATGGTCACTACGTTTATCTGACGGACGATGCGACAGGCTCCATGCGCGTGATTGACTTCGCGGACGTGAAACATCCAAAAGAGGTCGCGCGCTGGCAAATAGAGAACCCGCTGATCACGACGGGCGGTCTTCCGGGCGGGAGATACTTGCATGACGTGCAGATTAAAGACGGGCTGGCTTATCTGGCGTACTGGCGAGATGGCCTGGTCATTTTAGATGTGGGCAAAGGCATCAAGGGCGGCAGTCCAGAGCACCCGCAGTTCGTCAGCCAGTTGCGCTTAAATTATAACGAGCTTTACGGGAGCGGCTGGCTCGCCGGGGCGCACGCCGTCTTTCGTTACAAGAACTATGTCTTCGTCGGCGACGAAGTCTTCCCGGAGCAGTTCGACATCAGCTCCCATAACCGCATCCCTGTGCGCGGCATCATGCATGTGGTTGACGTTTCCGACATCCTTCACCCGCGCAAAGTGGCAGAGTACGGCGTGCCCGAAGCAGGCTCGCACAACATCTGGGTCTTGGACGACATTCTTTACATGGGCTACTACAACGGCGGCGGGCGCGTGCTGGATGTCTCTGGCGAATTGCGCGGTGACCTCTATCGTCAGGGACGCGAGATAGCGCACCTCTGGACCGGCAGCCCTGAAGGTTACCGTCCCAACGTGCCCTTCGCCTGGGGCGCGCAGCCGCACAACGGGCTGGTCTTCTTCAACGATGTCAACTCAGGCTTATGGATTACAAAGCTCGGCGGTCCAAGAAGCGACACGGGTTCGACAACTGAGCCGGGGAAATAGAATAGTAGGCAGAAGGCAGTAAGCAGAAGGCAGTGAAGGCAAGAGCGTCTTCACTGCCTTCTCTTTATTTGCTATCGGTATGGCCTTTAACGATAATTTCACTTCTTACTTTCTGCCTTCTCCGTTTTCCAGAAATCAATCCCGGCGGCTTGCGGGTCAACGTCAACGGTGGCGACCGTCTTCAATGCATCGAGATCAATAATCTCAACCGTGCCCGGCTCTGACCCGATGCCTTCGACGGAGACGAAGGCGTAGCGGTTATCGGGCGAGACCGTGACGCCGTGCAAAACTTTGCGCCTGGTCTTGAGGCGCGCGAGTTCTTTACCTGTTTTGATCTCAAAGACAGAGACGGATTGGTCACGCTTGTTCGTCGCAATCAACAGGCGTCCGTCTTTCGTCACAGCGAGATTATAGACACCCGCGCCCGCAGGGATTCTTCTCACCACGCTCCACTTGTTCGCGTCCACTTCGACAATCTCGCTCGACTTGTTGCAGGCGACGAAGATGGATGAGCCATCAACAGAGGGTTGCGCCCAGGTGGGCGAGCAGGTCACGTCGTCGGGCTTGGGCGGCTCCATGCCGTGAACGGACATGTCCATGCCTTTCATTCCCTTCATCGAGTGAACTTCGGGTGCGCCCTCCATGCCCATCTCTTTGCCTTTGGTCAGCAGGAAATGGCGCGCGACCTTGAACGTGCCTGTGTCAATCTCAACGAGCATGTCGTTCATCATGCAGGCCGAATAGTGTTTTGTGCCCTGCGGGTTGAAACGGGAGCCATGCGGCATGATGCAGGTCTGAATGCGCTTCACTTCCAGCATCTGTGCTGTCGCCACAACCGAAACTGAAGAAGGAACCATGTCGCCGTGCAGGTTGAAGTTGACGACGTAGAGAAATTCGCCGTCGGGCGAGACATCCATCGTGGCTGGAAAGTTTCCGAGCGTGACTTGCCCCAGAACCGAGTCGTCCTTCGACGAATATTTCCAGGCCGAGCCGTAGGGTCGTCCGTGACCGAGCGAGACATAGTAGAAATTCTTGTCCGGCGAGACGGCGACGCCGTGTGGCCCATCAACGTCAGTCGGCATGATGCCTGTTTCAAAGCGGCGTTCGACGCGCGCACCGCCTGGACCAAAGCGTATGACGCTCACCTTGTCCGAAGATTCCGAGACGACATAAACGAGATAGTCCTGTTCGGGTGGACGCTGAGCGATTGCCTCTGTTGAGAAAACCGTGATGGCGATGAAAACGAGAGCGAGCTTGAGATGGATTTTCATGTTCATGGCGTAATCAAAGTTAAGAGGAGATGACGGATGACAATTGCATTGTAGCCAGCTTGGACTACTCAGGCCAGCGATCAAGGGCGCGAGCAGATTTATCTTTATGCTATGAAGTCTGTCAAGCTAGATTTGAACCACCGAGGATTGAAAAGAAATTATGAATGATGAGTTTTGAATGTTGAATTAAAGAAGCTGGCTTGCTTTCAATTCAAAATTCAAAACTCATCATTCATAATTTCTTTCGCCTTCTGTGGTGAAATTTGCTTTGATACTGAAGCGCGATCCATAATCCCTCAAGCTACAAAAAGCTCTTCTCGTCTGTTACTATACAAAGGCATTTCTTATCTCTTACAAGTATGGTCGAACAGGTCAAGTTCTCTCGGCCAAACTTCATCTTCAGGAGAGCGAAACCATCATGGGATACGAGTTGCGAACGGAGCGCGAGTTGTCGCTCGATTTCCTGCGCGTGTGCGAGGCTGCGGCTATCGCATCGGCGCGAACTATGGGGCAGGGCGACCGTAAATATTCCGACCACGTCGCGGTCGAAGCCATGCGCGAGGTGATGGACACAGTGCCCATGCGCGGGCGCATCGTTATCGGCGAAGGCGAGCGCGACGAAGCGCCCATGCTCTACATCGGTGAAGAGTTGGGCGGCGCAGGCGCATCGGAAGAAGTGCGCGCCTCTTTTCCAGAAGTTGACATCGCCGTTGACCCGCTCGAAGGCACTAACCTTTGCGCATTGGGCGCAAACAACGCCATCGCCGTGCTCGCTGCCGCAGAACGCGGCGGACTCTTGAACGCGCCGGACATCTACATGGACAAGATCGTCGTCGGCCCATCGTGTCGCGGCTCCGTAGATATTGATGCGCCCGTCAAAGACAACTTGAAGAACATAGCCCGGCGCTTGGGACGCGACATAGAAGACCTGACGGTCATCACGCTGGAGCGCTCGCGTCATAAGAAATTAATCAACGATGTGCGCGAAGCCGGAGCGCGCATCCGGCTGATCTCTGACGGCGACCTTTCGGCTGGCATCTCTGCCGCTGTCGCGGGCACGAATATTCACGCCTTGATGGGCATCGGCGGCGCGCCCGAAGGCGTCATCACCGCCGCCGCCATGAAGTGCTTGAATGGCGAGATTCAAGCAAAACTCGTCTTCGACGCGGAACGCCTCGGCGTTGATAAAGATAAAGTTCCGGCGCGGGAAGAAGTTCTCGCGCGCCTCAAGGAGATGGGCATCAACGACCCCAACAAGATTTACGACACGAACGACCTGGCTCCCGGCAAGAAGATTATCTTCGCTGCCACAGGCGTCACAGACGGCGCGCTCCTGCGCGGAGTGCGCTTCTTCGGCTCAGGCAAGCGCACGCACTCTTTAGTGATGACGACAGAGTCCAGGCACATACGCTTTGTTGACACGGTTCACGTCGAGGGTGGACCAGACGCAGTGATTAGATTTTAGGGATGAGGGATGAGGGATGAGGGATGAAATAAAAAATCGGTCTGTCTTTTATTCATCCCTCATCCCTCATCCCTCATCCCTTCGTCTGCGCACACCTCGCCGGAGCATCATCGTTTGGTTAATTACAGCGACCGTGACGCTTCTTTTTGTGAGCTTGATTGTCGTCGCTCCTTTAGCTGCCGCGTCTGGACACGACTCGCTTGCGCTCATCATCTACACGGCGTTCAGCAAGTTCTGTCATCAGATACGAGAACGCTCCTTTGAGGTTGTGGGGCATCCATTCGCCGTCTGCGCGCGCTGCACTGGCATTTACTTAGGCTTTGCGGCTGGCGTCCTTATCTATCCGCTCGTGCGCTCGCTCAAGCGCACGGACGCGCCCGCGCGCTGGTGGCTGCTTGTCGCACTGGTCCCGACCGCCATTGATTTCGCGCTCGGCTTTTTCGGCATCCTTGAGAACACACATCTCTCACGCCTGTTGACGGGCGCGCTCCTTGGCGGCGTCACCGCTTTTTATGTCGTGCCGGGTCTGATGGATTTGAGCCGAATGAGTTTCAAGAGAAGTTCTATGAAAGACGAGATTGAATTGTTGGCGATTCGGGCGAAGCAATGAAGGGTTAAGTTTCAACGACTCTGACATTCTGAGAAGCTGGCGAAAAATTTTCAGATTGTTTGCAAGTGAAGGTAACAGATGAGCAACAGGTTGCGAGCATCTCTCATTGGCGGCGTCACGATTGGCGCGCTCTCGGCTATCACTGTCATCCCACAGGTTCCATTCCTCAGGCTGATCTGTTGTGTGTGGGCTATCGTCGGTGGCGCGCTCGCCGCTTATCTCTTCGTCAAGAGTTCGCCAAAGCCTGCGAGCACGGGTGATGGAGCGGTTGTTGGAACTCTGGCCGGAGTCATCGGCTCATTGATAGCCTTCGGCGCGCTCATGATCGTCAGTTTCTATCTCATTGATAGAACGCTTGTAGAAGAACAAGTGCGCCGCGCAGGTCTCAACCCTGAAAAGTTCTCTTTCTCGCTCATCATTATGCTGACAGGCGTTCTTGCAATTCTGATTCAGATCGGTCTCGCGCTCGTCGGCGGCATCATCGGCGTCTCGATCTTCGAGCAACGAAACGATGGAGGCGATGGCTCAGCATCTCCGCCTCCGCCGCCTCCGCCCTTTTATGACGGTGGGACGGGCGAAGTAGTTGTCACGCCCACACCTCCACCGCCGAGCGGCTACGGGCCAGGAGAATCGTGAATCGTAAATCGTAAATCGTGACAAGAAAGAACGCCGCTTTCTCTTGTCACGATTTACGATTCACGATTCACGGCTTTCTCGCGGGCATCCGTTCAGGTACAATCAGCGTCTCATGTGGCGGGCAGCGCGAGAATTGGTTTGCGCTGCTCGTTTTCTGTGGATACGGAAGTCTGAAAATGAAAGGTGGCTTTCATCTGATTTCCACGTTTTGATTGCTGAGTTCTGAAAGAAATGGCTCTTTTTTCGCTTGCCCTGCTCTCGTCGCCTGACGATCTCTGCGCGAGGTTCCCAAACTTCTGCGAGTTGATCGAGAAGACCAACTACAACATTAGCCCGCTCTATCGCCTCGATGGTTTCGATTGGACGGTACTCATTCTCTATTTTGGTGTCCTTTCTATCTTAGCCATCTACGGCGGCTATCGCGTCAAACAGGTCATAGACTTCTGGCGTTATCGTAAGCTCACGCCTCGTCCTGAGCGCCATTTCAGCGCGGAAGAGTTGCCGCAGATCACCGTGCAGCTTCCGCTCTTCAACGAGATGTACGTGGTGGAACGTCTCTTGAAAGCCATCACGGAGATTGATTACCCGCGCGACCGTCTTGAGATTCAAGTCCTGGATGATTCGACAGACGAGACTGTGAAGCTCGCCGAAGCAACAGTTGAGAATTACAAGCGAGCGGGCTTCGACATTCATTACATACACCGCACAGACCGCACTGGCTTTAAGGCTGGCGCGCTCGAAAATGGTTTGCGCACGGCCAAGGGCGAACTCGTGGCCATCTTCGACGCGGACTTTATGCCGAAGCCCGATTGTTTGCGACAGCTCGTTGACTTCTTCACAGACCCCCTTGTGGGCTGCGCGCAGATGCGCTGGTCGCACATCAATGGCGACTACAATCTGCTGACGCGCTTACAGACCATCATGCTCGACGGCCACTTCGTCGTCGAACAGACCGTGCGCAATCGGACGGGCGGCTTCTTCAACTTCAACGGGACGGCTGGCATCTGGCGGCGTAAAGCGATTGAGATGAGCGGCGGCTGGCAGCACGACACCCTGACGGAAGACACAGACCTCTCTTTCCGCGCGCAACTGATGGGCTGGCGTTTCGTTTATCTTTTGGACGAAGACGCGCCATCGGAAATTCCGGTTGAGATAAATGCTTTCAAGGCGCAGCAGCGTCGCTGGGCCAAAGGCGTGATGCAGGTGGGCTTGAAGATGCTCAGAAGAATCTGGGCTGCGCACTTGCCTCTGCGCGTTAAGCTTGAGATGTTCTTTCGGCTGACTGGCAACATCAGTTATCCATTGATGATTCTCGTCAGCCTTTTGCAGTTTCCGCTTCTTCTCGTTCGCTATAATCAAGGCTTCTATCAATTGATGGTTTTCGACATGCCGCTTCTGTTCTTCTCCACAGTCTCCGTGCTCTTCTTCTATGGCACGGGCGTCTGGTATCTGGATAAGAAGCGCGCCCCGCGTCTCTTGCATTTGCCGCTCGTGATGGGCTTAGGGATTGGGCTGGCTTTCTCAAACGCGCGCGCCGTCGTGGAAGCTCTCATCGGTTACAAGACAGAGTTTGTCCGCACGCCCAAGTATAGCGTCGAAGGGCAGACCGATGAGACCTGGAAGCGCAAGAAGTACAAACGCAAGCGCGGGCTTCTGCCTTTGCTTGAGCTGGCCTTCTCCGTCTATTTTCTGCTCGCCATCATGTATGCGGTTCGGATGCACCTGTGGGGCACGCTTCCTTTCCTGTCGCTCTTCTGTTTCGGCTATGGCTACATGGGACTCATGAGTCTCTTGCAGAGCGCGACGGGCAATAAGCTTCAAGCATTGTGGCGTCCTCTGATTGTTGGGCGACGCTGAGCAATGGTGAAATCTTTGCGCCTTCATCCTTACTTTGCGCCTTTGCGTGAACCGTTTTGTTTCTCGCAAAGGCGCAAAGAGAGAGCGAAGGCGCAAAGATGTTTATTGATAGTCATCTGAGGTAACTCTTTGAAGTTTGATTTCTGACGAGAGATGTAAGTCAGTAACACCTGAATGCTTGCCAATAAGAAGCGGGACGCTTTTGAGAGCGTCCCGCTAAGTGTTTGTCGGCTTCTCTTCCTGAGAGCCTAGTTGCGACTGCTATTCAGGATGCGCAGTAAAGCGAGGAAGATGTTGAAGGCGTCGAGGTAGAGCGCGAGTGCGCCGGACACGTACTCGTTCGTCGGATAGCGGCGAATGATGTTCGAGGTGTCGTAGAGCACGAAGCCTGAGAACAGCAACAATGTCGCCACTGCTCCCGCAAAATAGAGCGCGCTCGAACCGATGATAAAGATGTTCAGGAGTCCCGTCAGGATAACGACGATCAAACCCGTCACGAGCATCCCGCGCATGAAGCTGAAATCCTTGTTCGAGATGAACGCGTAGACCGTCAGGCCGCCGAAGATGCCAACGGTCAAAATCCCCGCCTCAAGAATCGAAGCCGGATTCCTGAGCGAGATCATGTAGAGCAGCGGCGAGATGATAACGCCCGTCAGCGTCGTGAAGCCGAAGAGCGCGAACAGATTGATTGTGGGCTTGTGCCGCAGCGCCTGTGCGCCGAAGACGCCGCCGAGCATCAGGAGTATCGCAATCAGCGGGTTCTGGGCGATGAAGACCATCAGCGGCATGGAGGAGAAGCCGAGCAGCACGCCACCGATGGCGAACAGCGTCGCCACGAAGAAGAGGCTATAGACCTTGCGGATGAAGGCCAGGCGTTCCGGCAGACTCGCTTCGGCAGCCGTGCGCGCAAGCATCCCTCCCCAGCCGCCTTGCTGCGACCAGGACGGAGGTTGCTGGGTACGTTGGTTCTGAGATTGAAATTGGTTCATAGGAGATACTTTCTGTTAATGCTTTCTCAAAAGCCCAACACACGCCGTGTCCTTTCTCTACAGGCATGTGGGCGTACAATTTGATGCTGGCCGGTTCAGTGCGGATGCATAGCTAATTATAATAGTGAATAGTGAAAAGTGAATAGTGAAAAGTTAAAGACAGCTCTTCACTATTCACTTTTCACTATTCACTTTTCACTGCTTTACCCTCACTCGATAAATCGTGAATAGCCCGACACGGCTCCCGGCGTCGCGCTCGTACCAGCGGTCTATGTTCTTAAAGTCGGGCGGCGCGTCCGTCACGGTGACGACATAGGAGAGCGTCGGGTGCGTGGCCTGCTCGTGGCTGAAAGAGTCTGCATAGCGGGCGTAAAGCTCAAGCGCGGCGCGCATCTCTTCTGATGTTATCTGCCGCCAGTTGACAGTCCAGGCAGGGTCATTGTGCCCCCACTCGATGAGAGAGTGGATGAGAAATCTTTTCCTGTAGGGAAGCGCGTCGAAGTGTTCAAGATCAATGTTCGACATCTCTTCATTCGTGTAATAGAGATACTGGTAAAGCCGCTCGCGATTCTCTTCC
>Ga0182001_10000015_pt1 | contig 39971 bp, 29 predicted proteins | sample BulsoiFelSFmetaG_FD_120485 | JGI IMG/M metagenome (GOLD analysis project Ga0182001, IMG submission 120485) | Bulk soil microbial communities from Mexico - San Felipe (SF) metaG | ecosystem: Environmental > Terrestrial > Soil > Agricultural land | place: Mexico: San Luis Potosi | collected... | reverse complement strand
GCGCCCGCGCTTCACGCTCGACCTTGGCGCGAGAGGCTGAGTCTTCTATTTTAGCGACCATCTCGCGCGAGCGTTTCTCAAAATCTTCGATGGCGTTGAAAAGCTCGCGCTCGAACGTCGCCTGCCGTTCACGCTCACGCTTGTGCGCTTCCGCATCGAGCGAAGAGTATTTCTCGGCGACCGCGGCGCGTTCTTCTTCGAGTGCGCGCCGCAAACTTTCAGCCTCTTCTGACTCACGCTTGATGCGGCGCAGGTAAAGAGTAGCCTCGCGTGCCGATTCGCCGACATGCTCGGACGCGACGTTCACAATCTCTTCGGGAAAACCAAAACGGCGCGCGATTTCGATCCCAGACGACGCGCCCGCGACGCCGACCAATAATCTGTAGGTCGGCTGCAAGGTCTTCTCGTCAAACTCGACGCTCGCGTTGATGACGGCTTCCTCGTTAGCAGCGTACATCTTCAAGCCGCTGTAATGCGTCGTCGCCAGCACGTGTGCGCGGCACACTCTGCGAAAGTGATCTACGACGGCGACGCCCAGAGCAGAGCCTTCCTCCGGGTCTGTGCCCGTGCCGACTTCGTCGAGCAGGACCAGCGCGGGCGCATCGCAGAGCTTAATCATGCGACTGATGTTGGCGACGTGCGAGGTGAAGGTCGAAAGGTTAGCGGCGAGCGATTGATGGTCGCCGATGTCGGCGAGCACGGAAGCGTAAAAGGGAATGCTCGCACGACGCGCAGGCACGGGCAGCCCCGACAGAGCCATCAACGAGAGCAAGCCTGTCGTCTTCAAGACGACGGTCTTGCCGCCAGCGTTCGCGCCCGAGATGACCATCACAGGATACTCCGTGTCGAGCGAGAATGAGACGGGGACGACCGAGCCGCCCGTCGCGCGCAAGCTCTCTTCGAGCAGGGGATGACGCGCTTCCGTTATCTCAAGGCGATTGCTCTCGTTAATCTCCGGGACAATGCAGTTGAGTTTTTCGAGCAGGACGCGCTTGGCGTTGACGAAATCAAGCTCGGCGACAGCGCGCGCGGCCATCTCTATCGAGGACAACTCGCGGCGCAACTCTTCCGTGAGCGTAAAGAGAATTCTATAAATCTCGCGCTCTTCAGTCTCGCGCAAAGACTGCAACTCGTTGTTGGACTCAATCGTCTCCAGCGGCTCAATGAAGATGGTCGCGCCCGAGGAAGAGAAGCCGTGCGCCACACCAGAGACGCGCCCGCGATGATCTGACTTAACAGGAATCACGAAGCGGTCGTTGCGGACTGTGACCAACTCGTCCTGAATCGCTTCGTCGGCGCGGCGCATCAGGTTTTCGAGCGAGCGCGTGATTGAAGAGCGCAGACGCGTAATCTCGTGGCGGACGCGCGCCAGCTCAGGACTCGCACGGTCGTCCAACTCCCCGCTTGGCAGAATCTTGTTTGAGATGCGCGCCGCGAGACTGTGCAATTCGCGCGGCAAACTTTCGACCGCCTCCCACAAAACAGGTGCGGCATCGCGCTCGGCTAAAATGAGCGCGCGCGCCGCAAGAGCCTGTTCGCACAGACGAGCCAATTCGAGCATCGTCAAAGGCTCAAGTGTCGTCCCTTCGATGTTGAGTCGCCCGATAGCTTCCTGCGGGTCTCTCATCTCTGTAAAGGACCAGGCCACGCCGCGCCGTCTCAGCTCAACGCATTCCGCGAGCGCGCTCAATTCTCTGCGCAGCTTCGCTAAAGAGTCCAGAGGCGCAAGCTGGTCTGCGCGCGCGCGCCCCACAGGCGTCTGCGCCCCGCGCCCAAACAGCGCGCGAAGTTTGTCATATTCAAGAGTAGCGAAAGCCTGATCGTACATACTTAAAAGCAGAATCCAGAAGTCAGAATCCAGAAGTCAGAAGAAAAGAAAATCTGTAAATGTGGCTTCCGCCGGTTATTCTGAATTCTGACTCCTGAATTCTGCCTTTCAGCTCGTTCTCTGTCGTCGGCGTTCCGTGCTGCGAGTGGCAGCGGAGAAAAGCTCTCTGGCGTCGAGTACGGTGATCGTTCCTTGCTCAAGATGAGCGATGCCGCAGACTGCGTCCCCATCCTCAGCGGTCGAAATCTTTTCTTCGATCTCCGTCTCGATTGAGCCTTCGACGCTATTAACGGCCAGCGCGAGTTGTTCATCGCCGCGAAGCGCGATGATCGAGGCGGGTTGGGCCAGAGGTCGTCGCTTCTTCTCTTCGCCAATGAGCGCGCGCGGGTCCAGCAACGTCAACATGCGGCCACGCACATTGACGACGCCGAGGATGGACGCAGGCGCGTTCGGCAAAGGAAGAGGCGCGCGCCATTCCGCGACCGTCTCCACTTCGTTAGCCATCAGAGCGATGCGTTTCGAGCCGACGCGAGCAACCATTAATTCAAGGCGGCTCCCTTTCCCGGACGTTTTGGCAACAGTCTCTTGAGCTTCCTCCTGCGCCCGCTTTTTCTTCCGGTCAAGCGGGAGCGTCTTCTGAAATTCCGCGTCACCGGAAGACGCCGTGTCCAGAGACAAATCTAAATCCTCTGTGGTGAGCCTGCCGGAAGGGAGAGTATCTTCAACGTCTTCGAACGTGTCGGCCTGTGACGGGATGGCAGCTACGGTTGATTCCGAAATTGATTCCGGCGGAGGGGCTGTTGGCTCTTCATTGTTGACAGGCGAAGCGACCGGAGCTTGCGGCGGCTGAACGGTTGCGGGGCGCGCGCGCATCTGCTCGATTGCCTGTTGCATCTCTTCGGCTGCCCAATTTCTGACCATCGGCACAGCCTCTTCCGTCTTTTGCAGCTTGGCTATCTGCTCTGCCCTCCGGCTCGCTTCTTCTTCATTCTCTTCATCAACGGCTTTTGTCGGAAGTGGCGCAGGAGGCGCGTCTTTGACTTGAGCGGCGGGCATGCTCTCTTCAATGGCGCGACGAAGCTCCTTAGCAAACTCTTCGGCAGTGGCGGGGCGGAGGTCTCTATCTTTTTCGAGGGAGCGCAGGATGACGCGGCTCAAACTTTCCGGCACTCGCGGCTCAAGCTCATTGAGAGGCTGAGGCACATCGTTGAGATGTTTGCGGCGCATCTCTTCAGTCGTCGTCCCGATGAAAGGCGGCTGGCCTGTCAACATCTCGTAGAGTGTGCAGCCCAAGCTATAAATATCCGTGCGTCCGTCGAGCGCGGTAAAGCCTGTGCCGTCGCCGAACCATTGTTCGGGCGACATGTAGAAGGGCGTGCCGATGGGCGTCCCGTGCTTGGTCAGTTGCATGGAGGCATCTTCGCCGCCTTCGCGCGTGCCGCGCAGCTTGGCGATGCCGAAGTCCGCGATCTTGATGATGCGCTCTGTCTCATCACCAGTCGTCTTCTCTTCGGCGATGAGAATATTGTCGGGCTTTAAATCGCGGTGAATGATGCCGCGCTCGTGCGCCGCCTGAAGCGCATCGCAGACGGCTTCAGCCACTTCCAGAGTCTCTTCGAGCGAGAGTTGGCCGCGCTCTTTCAGCACATCGCGGATCGAGCGACCCTCGACCATCTCCATCACCATGTAGGTCAGTCCAGTCGAAGAGCGTTCGAGGTCATAGACCAGAACCGAGTGCGGGTTATGCAGCTTTCTGAGCGCGCGCGCCTCGCGCAAGAATCTTTGCGACAGTTTGTGATTGTCAGGCGGACCCAACATGACCTTGATTGCCACGTCGTCCAAATCCTGATGGCGCGCGCGATAGACTGCGCCCATCGAGCCTGTGCCGATCAATTTCGTCAGGGTGTATTTCGCGCCGAGCGAGCCTTGGAGGACTGTTGAGAGCGCGTCATGCACAAGCAACAGTCCGTCGTGAGCACAAAAATTGTGCCCGTCGCTGGTAATCGTGTGGCAAGTCTGACAGAGCTTCATGGCATTTACTGGCTGAGGGGATGCAGCGGCGTCCGCGCCCGCCTGGAGACAAGAGCGGTTCTAACATGCGGCAAAGAGAGTGTCAACGCAACGCTGAAAAGCAGTGACGAGTGATGAGTGACGAGTGACGAGTAAGAACAGTTTTTAACTTGTCACTTGTCACTCGTCACTCGTCACTGCTTTAAGACAAAATCCGTTTCGTCATTGCAGCCGTAACTGATTTACAATGACCTTAAGAGGAAGGTTAACGATGGCTGGACGATTACAAAAAGGTTTCCGCTTATTTCTTGCCGTGAGCTTCATGCTCATGAGCCTGGCACACACAAGAGCGCAATCGCTCGCTCAATATTCATTGAAAGGCTCAAGAGAGATGCCGATACCACAACAGGGACGTGTGCGCGCGCCCGAGCTGGATGGCGGGCGCGGCTGGCTCAATACGGACAAGCCTCTCTCTCTCGCCGCGCTCAAAGGCAAAGTCGTGCTCCTAGATTTCTGGACCTACGGGTGCGTCAACTGTATGCACATCATTCCAGACCTCAAGCGGCTGGAGAAGAAGTACGCCAACCAACTCGTCGTCATCGGCGTCCATTCCGCCAAGTTTGCGAACGAGAAAGAGACGGACAACATCCGTCGCATCATCCTGCGCTACGAGCTTGAGCATCCCGTGATTAACGACGCGGACTTTGCCATCTGGAACGCTTACAGTGTGAGCGCGTGGCCGACACAATACCTGATTGACCCTGCGGGCTATATCGTCGGCTTTGTCAGAGGCGAAGGCAATTATGAGGAACTCGACGAGGCCATCGGGAAAACGGTCGAAGAGTTTCGCAAGCGCGGCGAGTTGAACGAGCAGCCTTTGAATCTTGTGCTTGAGCGCGCGAAGGTTGGAGATTTACCGCTTGCCTTTCCCGGCAAAGTTCTCGCGGATGAAAAGGGAGATCGTCTCTTCATCGCAGACTCGAACCACAACCGCATCGTCATCACGAAACTTGACGGCACGTTGATTGAGACCATCGGCGCTGGGGGCGTGCATGGCGCGGAAGATGGAGATTACACTCATGCGACCTTTTATCGTCCGCAAGGACTCGCGCTCGACGGAGACTCGCTCTACGTCGCGGACACAGAGAATCATTTGATTCGCCGTGTTGATTTGAAAGCGCGCAAGGTGGAGACGATTGCGGGCACGGGCAAACAGATGGAGGAATACAATCAAGCGGGCGCGGCGCGCACCATCAGCTTGAATTCACCCTGGGATTTGCAACTCGTGGGGCGAAACCTTTACATAGCTATGGCCGGGCCGCACCAGATTTGGAAACTCGATCTCGAAAAACAGTACGTCTCGACCTTCGCAGGCTCGGGGCGCGAGGCGAGACATGATGACGAGCTTTTGAAGGCAGGATTCGCGCAGCCTTCAGGCTTGGCGACCGACGGCAAGACGCTTTACGTCTCAGACGCAGAAGCCAACATCGTGCGCGCGATTGATCTGACAGCAAAGGACCAGAAGGTAGAAACACTCGTCGGCGGCGACCTCTTCGAGTTCGGAGACGTTGACGGCGAAGGCGACGACGTGCGCTTGCAGCACCCGCTCGGCCTGACTTTTTATAAAGGCAAAGTTCTGATTGCTGATACTTACAATCACAAAATCAAACAGCTTGACCCGAACACGCACACGGTCAAGACGCTTTTCGGTCAGGGCAAGCCGGGACAGATGGACGGCGCTTCTGCTTCATTCTACGAACCCGGCGGCCTGAGCGTGGCGAACGGAAAACTCTACATCGCGGACACGAACAATCACGCCATCCGCGTCGTTGATCTGAAGACTAAGGAAACCTCTACGCTCAAGATTACAGGCTTGCTCCCGCCAACTTCTTCGACAGAATCGAATGAAGCAACGGTCGCACCGAATCTCGAAGAGATAAAGCTTGCGCCGCAAAAGCTGACGGCGAAGACCGCGGGCGCGCTCGTCGTTGACGTGACGTTGCCAGCAGGTTATCACCTTAATCAGGCCGCGCCGCAGCGTTACCAGGTCTCGGTCGAGAGCGGCGCGCCGCACATTGCTTTCGAGGGTGAAGCGAAGAATACAGTCGGGCGCGTCGCCAAAGACCTGAAGCTTCCGCTCAGGATTCCTCTGCAAGCTTTGGACGCAGGCACAAGCGCGTTGCGCATTCAACTGACACTCTTCTATTGCCGCGAAGACAACACAGGCACATGCCAGATCAAGACTCTCGCCTGGCATGTGCCTATCGAAGTAACTACAGATGCGAACGTGCCGCGTGAAATTAAAGTGCAGGGGAAGGTAAGTGAGCAGTAAGCAGCGAGCAGTGAGCAGAGGTTTATGGTTGGTGAGTTGAAGGGGCTTCCGATAACCCTTTAGCTCAATGACCTAAAATCTACTGCTCACTGCTTACTGTCTTTCAATGTGAAAATTTTGATTCGATGACGGTGTTGGCCGGGTTCAGTTGCGAGACTCTCAAATCTGTTTTCGTCTCCATGTCGCTCTCTTCAAATCTTCTCTCTGATTCAATTGTCTGTCCTGAGTTGCGCGAGAGTGCGGAGGCGAGAAGGCGCGTTGCTTCGTCGAGCAGTTTCTTTTGCTCATCACTGTATTCCTGAAGCGTTGATGAATAGAGCGTGAGCGCGCCCAGCATCTCCGTTCCGCTCATCAGCGGATAGGAGGCGAGCGTGCGATAGCTGGCGAAGTGTTCTGCTATCTCTGGTGACAAGTCCAGCTTGGGGTCTGTATTGCAGAAAGGTTGGCGGTTCGCCAGGACCCAGCCCGTCACGCCTTCGCCCGTCGCCACCTTGCGCCCTGCAAGCAGGCTTGCATGTTGGCCTGCGGCATGCGCGACCACATTGTCGTCCTCGGCGATGAGGACGACCGCGCAGGAATCATAGGGGACGAGGGATTGCAGCTTCTCTGTAAAGACTTTTGCAAGTTGTGAAGAGTGGCGCACCGCGTTGATGCTCTGCGATAGCTCATACAGCGCGCGCAACTCTTTCAAAGAGAAATTCGCCTCAGCAGATTCTGCTGCCGATTTAGTTTCGGCCAGCCCTGCGGCGGGCGCGACAGAGCGCGCCGCTTCCGAAAGCTCTTCGATGGGAGTGATGCCGAAAGTTGGGGCGGGCACGTTGCGATGCGCCAGTATCTGGGCTTCAAACTCAGGCAGGTGCGTGATGAATGTGCCGACGACGCGCGGGTCATACATCGTTCCGCTTCCGCTCATGATGAACTCCAGAGCCTCTTCGCGCGTCATCGCCTTGCGATACTGACGGTCTTCGCGGACAGCGTCGAAGCAATCCACAACGGAGAGAATGCGCGCCGTCAGAGGAATCTCTTCGCCCTGCAATCCATCAGGATAACCGCGCCCGTCCCAACGCTCGTGATGATGGCGGACTACGGGCACGACCGGATAGGGGAATTCAACGCGCCCCAGTATCTGTCCGCCGACGATTGTGTGCGCCTTCATCTTCTCAAACTCTGCGGCGGTCAGCTTGCCCGGCTTGTTCAGGATGAAATCGGGCACAGCGATCTTGCCTATGTCGTGAAGGAGCGCGCCCGCTCTCAAAGCTTCTATCTCCGCCGGACTGCAACCCAGGATGCGCGCGACTCCGGCAGCGTAAATCTGCACACGGAGGACGTGCTCGTGCGTCACTTCGTCCTTGGCATTAATGGCGACGGCCAACGCTTCGATAGTTTCACGGTGCGCCTTCTCCATGATGGAGATGCGCTCGTGCACGCTCTTGCGATATTGCCTGTGACCGAAGTAGAGGGCGATAAGCACGGGCGCGCCGATGACGAGCATCACGAGCGCGTCGTATTGCAGCGCGATGTACATCACGCTGGCGACCGCGCTCGTCGGCAAGAAAATCGGCACAGCCCAGAGGAAATTCTGTTTCCAGTTACGCCAGATGGGACTCTGTTCCCTGAGCGCGAAGAAGAGAGAGAAGAGCCATGAGTTGACTATGACATGGACGAAGCTTGAGACGAGCAGCGCGACTGCGGCTGATGAAAAACTGTGCGCGAGCAGCGAAGTTAAAGAGATGATTTCTCCGAAACCGTAATGAAGAACTGCGGCGAGGGTCGCGGAACTGGCGAAGGCGGCCAGAGCCATCATGGCGAAGGAGAAGAGATTACTCGAAATCCGGCTCACAGTCCGCCGCGACGAAGTGAATCCTTCAATGCCAGCGACGAAGATTGCCGGAGCAATTCCGTAACGACATGCGATGAGCAGAACGAGCGCGTCCGTCAACGTGAAGCTGATCTTCTCCTGCGAGCATTTGAGCGCGGACGGGACAGGGAAAGTGTTCGGGAACATGCCCGTGACGACGACGAGCGGCGCGAGCGCGAGCATAATCAATTGGTCACGCCATGCATATTCGACTAAGAAGAGAACGGTTGCCGAGAGCCAGACAGCAAAACCGGCGACGATGATCGCCACCTGATATGCATAACCATTTTTCGCCGCACGTGATAGAGTCATGGTAAAACCTTTAAGAAATTTACGTAGTAGCTGGCGCTTTCTACTCTAAGTTTTAGTTTTCAGTTGCCTCCAGCTAAAGCTTGAGGATAAGAGCAACAAATGAGTCCGGCTTTAGCCGAAAGATTTTGGCTAAAGCCGGTTCATGCTTGTCAATCTTCTCCACTAGCTGAAGCTGGTGGCAATTGAGAAAGCCATCAGGATTTCAATCAACCTCTGTTAAGGATGTGGAAAGAGTGGACTCGTGCTCGATAGGCGTTTGACGTTAATCGGAATCGCCTCTTCACCCTGAATCATGACCTGCTCTTCGTTCGAGTTCGTCGAAGAAGGATCAATCAGGTTCGATGCCCACGTTGCTTGATTGCTGAAGCTCATGCCGTAGGTAGTCCCAGTCTTGAGCACGCCATCAGCACTGCCAATGCCGCTACTGATGACGAATCCACTGCTAATGACAAAGCCACTGCTGATGACGAAACCACTGCTGATGACAAATCCGCTGCTAATCACGAACCCGCTGCTGATGACGAAGCCGCTGCTAATCACAAAGCCGTTAGGCAAGACGTAGCTACCATCCGTCGTCATGTAGCCATTGACGACAACAAAGCCGCCATTGAGGACTTGATTGTTGTCCAATTGAAAGCCGCCGGTCAGCCGCAAGCTATCTGAGCAAGCGATGCCGTCAACCCAGACGACGCCGTTATTGAGCGGAATGCTTTCGCCCGCAATCGGGTCGGTCAGTCCGAGGGTCTGGTAGGTGACACCCTTTTGCGTAATCAGATAGTCGCCGACTACAGCCTTGTTTGCGTCCTTGCGAACAGCTTTAGCCAATTTGACGGCGGCGCTCGTGTTCAGCTCTCCCGCGCCTTCCGTGATGACGCGCTCAAACGAAGACATCTCGCCCGTCTGCACCATCCCTTCATAAACGGGAAGGCGCTGAGCCGTGCGCATCAAGAGAGCCTTGACGATGCGCGGCGTCAAGCTCGGATTGGCTTCGAGCATCAATGCGGCTGTGCCTGAGACTGCGGGCGCGGCGAACGATGTCCCGCTCAGGATTTGATACGTGCCCGTCGCTATCGGAGTGTTCGTGCTCGTACTGCCGACAAGAAGACCGCCGATCAGGCCACCGCCGCCCGTCGTCGTGTAAGAATAGCTCGCGGTCGGCGATAAAACTGCCGTTTCGGCTGCGCCTGTATGATTGCCCGGCGCGACCATGTCCGGCTTGACTATGCCATCAACCAATGTTGGACCACGAGATGAATAGCTGGCGACCACGTCGTCTGAGCGAATGTTAGTCCCTTGCGAATTAGTCGCGCCGACCGTGATGACTTTCGGAGAGTTTGCAGGGGAGAGTATGCCGCCATAGATAGTTTGTCCGTTGGTGTCTTTGCCCCAGTTGCCTGCGGCGACGACGACGACGATTCCGGCGTCAACCGCGCGTCCGACAGCCAGGCAGAGCGGGTCTGTCTTATAGCTCTGCGTGATGGGCGTTCCCAGCGAGAGATTCATCACGCGAATGTTGTATGTGCTCTTGTTCTTGATAGCCCAATCAATCCCCGTGATGACGTTTGAGACTGTGCCTGTGCCTTGAGAATTAAGTACGCGCACGTTAATCAGGTTCGCGCCCGTTGCGATGCCGCCGTAGGTCGGAGCGCCAGGGTGCGCTATTGCATAATCTTCGCTCGACTGTCCCGTGCCCGCCGCGACGCCAGCCGTGTGCGTGCCGTGACCGTAAGCGTCCAGGGATTTGGTCTCGCCCGTAAAGTCAATGCTCTTGACGATGCGGTTGTAAGTTTGAATGTAGGTTGTCGAAGTGATTCCGAGACCGAGCAGGCCGCCGCTGGTCTGTTTCTGGTAGCCGACAAACTCCGCAGCGTCCGCAGGACTGATGCCGCTATCAAGAATGGCTATGCCGACTTTGTTGCCACCGCCGCCGTTAGCCATCGCTGTGTTATCGGGCGGGAGAATCTTGCTCGCGCCGGTCGTCACTTCGATGTGGCTGGTGTTGTCCGTTGAAGTCGAGAGCGAGCGCACGGGTTGATCTGCGGACATCCAGGAGATTTCATCGTACGCGGAAAGCTCTTCCAATTTTTCCACGGGCACGTCCGCGACCAGCACGTCGAGAGCGTCCAACTGCTGTTGCACGTTTGCGCCGCTCGCTTCGAGAAGTGTGCGCGCACGATCTTTTGCGGCATCGTCCGCGAGATTGAGAATGACACGGGCGCGCTCAGAACTTCCGGGTTGCGCTGAGCGAGCACGCGCGCGCAGGTCGTCGGTCAATTTATTGAAGACGCGCGGAACGACTCCGTTGCCGTGCGCTTGACCTTGTGCGCCGACACGGCGAGCAAACATGAGCGGCGCGACGAGCGACGTGATGAGCAAGAGAGCTACTGCGGGGGATTTTCGAGTCAAGGTTTACTCCTGATAACTTCTGCGAATGTCATTGAAAATTTTGGCCCGGCGCGCGTCGGGTGCGAACTGGGCGCAAGCTTGGCTTAACAAAGCGCATGCCGCATAGCTTGATTGAGGAAAATGCTCGGAAAATAAAGAAAATTCGAAGGGAGGCAACCGGAGCACCAATCTCTCTGACCGAAATGCTGTCAAAGGTTTTCGGTCAGAGAGACGAAAACAAGGATGAAGGCGGAAGGATGAAGGGTGAAGAACGGGAGGCAGGCGGCCACGAGCAGGCGGCAGGAAAAACGATTAGAGATTTCAGATTTGAGATTTCAAATTGCTTTTCTCTTCCTGCTCCTGCTTCTGCTTCTATCTTTACCTTCCGCCTTGCTTTTTGCTTCTTCTTCGCCTCAGTGTAGAATCTCTGGCCGAGCCAAACTAATCTACAGACGCGCCCGAACTCTGGAGTTTCTTCGAGGTGAGGCATGCGCGGATGAAAAGTTAGGGCGCGCGTTTCCGTGAAGCTCGTTGAGGAAGCGGCGCGCTGCCTGGGGTGGAAAGTTTGTCCGAAGGGCAATTGAATAATCAAAATTATTCAGGACGACCGACGATGTGCCGCAACTGTGGCGCGCTCGTCGGCGCGAACGAAACGAGCTGCTCTGCGTGCGGGGCAGCGAAAGATTCTGTGGGCGCGGCAGCTAGTGAGGTTGTTCGAGAGCCTCAGGCGCAAGATTACGACCACGAAACCATTCGCTTCGCGCGAGCCATCCTGAGCCGCCCGTACATCTTCACCATCATCTTTCTCATCGCCAACGTCTTCGTCTTCATTCTGACAGCACAGGCCGGAGCGGATGATAACCCTGCTGTGCTGATCAGGTTCGGCGCGAAGGTCAACTCGCTCATCAACGCTCAGCACGAATGGTGGCGATTCGTCACGCCAATTTTTTTGCACGGCGGCATCGCACACATATTGATGAACATGTACGGCCTCTGGGTCATCGGGCCATACGTTGAGCGTCTCTACGGCTCCGCGAAGTTCGTCGTCTTCTGGGTGGTGACCGGAGTGGCTGGTACGGTCGCAAGCTATTTGAGCGTACGGCCTGACATGCACAACGCTGGTCCTATTGGCCGCTTTCTTTTTAAGTCAGACCCAAACACAATCTCGGTCGGAGCTTCGGGCGCGCTCTTCGGCTTAATCGGCGTGCTCTTCGTCTTCGGCATCAAGTTTCGCCGCGAGTTGCCGGAGGGTTTCAAGCGCGCCTTCGGCACAGGGATGTTGCCGGTCATCTTGCTCAACATCGTCATTGGCTACATGGTCCCTGTGATAGACAATGCGGCGCACATGGGCGGGCTGGTCGCGGGCGTGCTTTTAGCGTTAGTCGTTGACTACAAGCGACCGGACAGGAGCACAGGCATCGCTGTCTTCTGGCACATTCTCCAGGCGCTCGCGCTCGCCCTCATCGTCGTCAGCTTCGTGATGGTTGTGCGCCATTTCAATGACCAGAAATATACCGCTCTGGTCAGACAGCCGCCGAATACAGATGCCATAAACTTCAACTCTTATATGGGGGCGATCAGCAAAGGCGAAGAAGCTTATGTGGAGGCTTCCAATAAAGGAGACAAGAGCAAAATTGATGGCGCTCTCACACAGTTGGATAGCGCGCCGAAGATAAATGAGAAGACCGATGCTCTGCGCGATGAATTGAAATCTCTGCTCACGCGAATGAAAGAGTTGGAGACAACAGCGAAGCAGGGAAGCGGCACGCCTCTACGCTCAAGCGAGAAAGATAAGCACAAACTTGATTCCGACTTTGAAGCCTGGCAGAAAAAGGTGGTCGAGTTAATCAAGACAGAAGGCGCGAAGTATGGGATTAAGCTGACAAACCCGCCAGAAACGGATTCGTCTAACAGCGAAAAGGGGAAGTGATAAATCTATAGTTCTATGATAAGCAGCAATGACAGGAGACGTTATGGAAATTAAAAAAGTTGGCGTGCTCGGCTGCGGCCTGATGGGTTCAGGCATCGCGCAGACAGCAGCCACAGCCGGATTCGAGACAATAGTCCGCGAGGTGACCGGCGAGCTTTGCGAGAAAGGCTTCACCGGAATCGAAAAATCTCTCGCCAGGTTCGCAGAGAAAGGCACGATCACCGCTGACCAACAGAAAGAGATTCGTGGCCGCCTGACGGGGACGACCTCTCTGGAAGATTTGGCTGACTGCGACATCATCATCGAAGCCATCATCGAAAACCTTGAGACGAAGCGTGACACCTATCGTCAGCTTGATGCGATCTGCAAGCCTGAGACAATCTTTGCCTCGAACACATCGTCAATCTCGATTACGGAGATGATGACGGCAACTTCTCAAGAGCGACAACGCCGCTTCATCGGCATGCACTTTTTCAACCCCGTGCCGCTGATGAAGCTGGTCGAAGTCATCCGCACGATTCTGACAGATGAAGAGATTTATGAGCAGGCCGTCGAGTTCGGCAAACGTTTAGGCAAAGTGCCTGTGCGCGCCGGAGACAAGTCTGGCTTCATCGTCAACCGCTTGCTCGTCCCCTACATGCTCGACGCCGTGCGCGCGCTCGAAGAAGGCGTCGGCTCAATCGTTGACATTGATAACGCGATGAAATTGGGGTGCGGTTATCCGATGGGGCCGTTCACGCTCGGCGACTTCGTCGGATTGGACACGACCTACTACATCGCTGAGATCATGTTCAACGAGTTCCGCGAAAAGCGTTTCGCTCCGCCGCCACTTCTCAAGCGGATGGTGCTCGCAGGTCTCTATGGTCGCAAATCTGGTCGCGGCTTCTACGACTACACCAAAGACCCGAAGAATCCGACGCCTATGAATTTAGTCTAAAAGTCCAAAGCCCAAAGTCCAAGGTCAGAAACTTCTTGCCCTGGACTTTGGGCTTTGGACTTTGGACTTTGGACTTCAATGAAAATCAGCTACGAGCTTTCCGATAACATCGCCCTCATTCGTCTCAATCATCCCGAGAAGCTGAACGCTTTGACGGGGGCGATGGTGGCGGAGTTGGGCGAATGGTTTGCGAGCTTGAAGCGCGAGCCAACAGTTCGGGTTGTGATTTTGACGGGTATGGGCCAGAAAGCTTTCAGCGCAGGCGTGGACATCGCGGAGTTTGCGAGTGTTGATGCTGAAGGTGTGAGTGAAGTGACAAAGCGTGTGCGGGAGGATGTTTGCTCGTTGATCGAAAGTTGCGGCGTGCCGGTCATCGCTGCCGTTAATGGTCTGGCTGCGGGCATAGGCTTTGAGCTTGCGCTCGCCTGTCACATCCGCCTCGCTTCAACGAACGCGCGCTTCAGCTTACCCGAGGTTGAGCCTGGCGTTGTTCCTGAATGCGACTGGAGTCAAAGACTCGCTCGCGCGCTCGGCACAGGAAGAGCTTTCGAGATGATGCAGACCGACAAGAAAGTTTCTGCTGACGAGGCTCTGCGTCTCGGTCTGGTCAATCGCGTCGTCGCTCACGAGCAACTGCTCGCGGAAGCCGAAAGCCTCGCCCGCGAAATCAGTCAACTTGCGCCGCTCGCTCTTCGCGCCTGCCTCGAAGCCGTCACGCGTGGGACGGACTTGCCGCTCGCTGAAGGCTTGGACCTTGAAAGCGAACTTTTCAGCCAACTCTTCACGACCGAAGACATGCGCGAGGGGACAAGCGCCTTCTTAGAAAAACGTGCGCCCGAATTCAAAGGGAAGTGAAGAAAATTATGAGTTTTGAATCTTGAATTATATCGGATTGCAATTGGATGTGGCTCTTAATAAAGCGCTCTTGTCAGTACCGCCTGCGGTAGCGGGAGGGTAGGAGTAGCCAGATGAGGCTCGTGCGTGAGTTGTAGCTCTCAGCAACGCGTTCATGCCAATACTACCTGCGAGAGCGAGATGTCTTCAGATTCTCCGACCCGCCCGCTACCGCAGGCGGTACTGACCCGTTGGCTACACTCAATTGCAATTAGCAATAAAACACCTCTTCTTACTCATCACTCATTACTCATTACTCATCACTTCATTCTCAGCACATGCATCATCGCATCATGCACGAGTCCGTTGCTCGCCAGGATAGGCGGCGTGTAGATATTAAATGGTGAGCCATCATAATAGGAGACGCGTCCGCCCGCTTCTGCGATCAATAAAATTCCTGCGGCCACATCCCAGGGACGTAATCCTTCTTCCCAAAACCCATCGAAGCGACCGCAGGCGACGTAGGCGAGGTCGAGCGCGGCAGTACCGTCGCGGCGCACTCCCTGAGCATTCATGATGAAGTTGTAGAAGTGGCGCGCGAAGTCTCCCATCTCACGAACGTTGTAAGGAAAGCCTGTGCAGAGCATCGCGTTGTTCAACTCTTCGACCTCGGAGACGTGAATGCGCCGCCCGTTCAAGGTCGCGCCCTCTCCGCGCTCTGCCGAGAACAGCTCATCGCGCAGCGGGTCGTAGATAACGCCAAGCTCGATTCGGTTGTCATGCTCAAGCGCAATCGAGACGCAAAAAGCAGGATAACCGTGCGCGTAATTGGTCGTCCCGTCGAGCGGGTCTATGATCCATTTGTATTCGCCCGCGCCTTCATGCTTGATGCCGGATGCCTCCGACTCTTCGGCGAGGATGGCGTGGCGCGGGTAATGAGACTTGATGCGCTCGATGATGAACCGCTCGGCGGCGAGATCTGCTTCCGTCACAAGGTCTATCTCACCTTTGTTGGAAATTTCGAGAGCAGTGCGCCCGAACTTTTCCGCGAGGATGCGCCCGGCATCACGCGCTGTTTGAATGGCGAAGTTGAGCATGAAAAAGTGGTCAGTGGTCAGTGGTCAGTTGTCGAGTAACTGGCCGTCATCTTTAACTTTCGTTCGTCTTCTTGCTACCCGCTATAAGAAACAGTCTGTCTCCTCGCTGGTGGCATTGGCTTCGTTGGCATTTGCCATGTGCTCAGCTTGCGATGTGCGATGCGCAAGACTTCCTGCACCTCAGAGTCCCAGTAAGCCCAATCGTGTTTGCCCGGAAGCTCTCTGAACTCGTGCGGGATTTTTCGTTCGAGAAGAATCGTCGCCAGCTCACGATTGGTTGCGAGGAATCCGTCTTCCGTTCCGCAATCGAGATAGAGGAAGGGAAGAGAGGCGATGCGCTCCGCAGGCAGCTCTCGAAAGAGTTTGTGCAAGTCATTTGCCGCGCGCACGGGGCTATCTGTCGCGCCGTAGGTTTGCAAAATTGATGGACGCAGGAAACTCCAGACGTTTTTGGGATTCGCATCCGTTCGCACGGCTGCGTCCAATGCGCCGCTCATCGAAGCCGCGAAGATGAACTTGTTCGGGTACTTCACTGCAAACTTCAATGCGCCGTAGCCTCCCATCGAAAGCCCTGCGATGGCTCGACCTTCTCGTGTCTTAATCGTTCGATAACGACTCTCCACGTCAGGAATCAATTCCTGCATGATGTAGGATTCATATTTATCCGTCGGCACGGTCGCGCTGTCCGTGTACCAACTGTCGTTGCCTTCGGGCGTGACGATGATGATTTGATATGCGGCGGCGTAATCCTTGAGCTTCGTCTTCGAGAGCCAGTTGTCGTAGTGACCCGCGAGACCATGCAGCAGATAAAGTACCGGATAACGAAGCGTGCCGTGACCTTCGATGTTATACGTCGTCGGCAGCACGACGCTGTAAGGCAAGGTCGCGCCAATGAGCTTGCTTTTGAACTGAACGGTCTCGACGCTCGTTTGCGCTGCGCCTTGACCGTAAGCGACGACAGAGAAGAGAAGAGCTAAGAATAGTGTGCGCGCCGTTCGCTTCATTCGTTTATCAGCCCGCCTTCCTTCAACATCGGAACATTGATGCCTTTCTCTCGCGCAGTCTCGATGGCTTCATCGTAACCAGCATCAACGTGACGCGCGACACCAAGACCTGGGTCGTTGGTCAGGACGCGATTCAATCTTCGCGCGCCTTCATCAGTTCCATCCGCGACGGAGACCTGTCCGGCGTGAAGTGAGTAGCCGATGCCGACGCCACCGCCGTGATGAAACGAGACCCAGCTTGCGCCGCTCGCAGTGTTCAGGAGCGCGTTCAGGATAGGCCAATCGGCAATCGCATCAGACCCGTCCTTCATTCCTTCAGTCTCGCGGAAAGGCGAGGCGACGCTTCCTGTGTCCAGATGATCGCGGCCAATCGCAATCGGAGCTTTCAAACTCCCGCTCTTCACTAAATCATTAATTGCCTCGCCCATCAGAGCGCGCTCGCCGTAGCCGAGCCAGCAGATGCGCGCGGGCAGTCCCTGAAACTGAACGCGATTGCGCGCCAACGTGAGCCAACGATTCAAGGTCTTGTCTTCGGGAAAAAGTTCGAGCGCGAGGTCGTCTGTCTTTCGTATGTCTTCGGCGTCACCCGAAAGCGCGACCCAACGGAAAGGACCTTTGCCTTCGCAAAAGAGCGGGCGTATGTATTCAGGAACGAAGCCTGGAATCTCAAAGGCGTCAGTGCATCCGGCATCAAACGCCTGCTTGCGTATGTTGTTGCCGTAATCGAAAGCGATTGCGCCCGCGCTTTTGAGTTCGAGCATAGCCTCGACGTGCCGCGCCATTGATTGCATAGAACGTTCGACATAACCTCGCGGGTCTTTGCTTCTCAACTCTTCAGCCTCCGCGAGACTGACGCCTTCGGGCACGTATCCGTTCAGAGGATCGTGCGCGCTCGTCTGATCCGTCACAGCATCAACATGAACGCCGCGACGAACAATCTCTGGCAAGACCTCCGCGCAGTTGCCGACAAGCCCGACTGACAAAGCATTGCCCGTTGAGCGCGCCTCTTCGCAAAGCGCCAATGCTTCGTTGAGCGAATGGACGACGCGATCACAGTAGCCTTTATCAATCCTGCGCTGGATGCGCGATTCGTCAACATCAATCCCCAGAAAGACAGCGCCGTTCAGAGTCGCCGCGAGTGGCTGCGCTCCACCCATGCCGCCCATCCCGCCCGAGACCAGAAGCTTTCCAGTCAAACTTCCGCCGAAATGTTTGTCCGCCATCGCGGCAAACGTCTCGAATGTGCCCTGTACGATGCCCTGTGTGCCTATGTAAATCCAACTGCCCGCAGTCATCTGCCCGTACATCATCAGGCCGCGCCGCTCCAGCTCATGAAAGTTTTCCCAATTGGCCCATGCGCCGACCAGATTCGAGTTGGCGATGAGCACGCGCGGCGCATATTCGTGTGTGCGAAAGACGGCGACGGGTTTGCCCGATTGCACGAGCAGTGTTTCGTCCATTTCGAGCTGCTGCAACTCGCGCACAATCGCATCGAACGCAGCCCAGTTGCGCGCAGCCTTGCCCCGACCGCCATAGACGATTAAATCTTCAGGACGTTCGGCTACTTCAGGGTCGAGGTTATTCATCAGGCAGCGCAACGCAGCTTCCTGATGCCAACCCTTACAATTTAGTTTCGCGCCGCGCGGCGCACGCACTATTCTTGCTTGACTCATGAATATCTTATCTCGCCTTGTGTTCGTCTCAGGTTAGTAATTAAATATCAGAAAAGCGGCAGCACGGAAAGCGCAGGTAGTCAGGGTTTCTGTTTTCGAGAAGAGGGGGCGTTCGATGAGAGGCAGGGTTTTTCGGCTCGCGTTGGTTTTATCACTCGCAGCAACTTTGACAATTCAGCCGTTCGCAACTACAGGCGCGCTGGCGCAAGGGAAGCGCGCTCTGGCGCGCAAAGAGGGCAAGGCTCAGGGCTTAACCGATGACCAGCGGATCGCACATGTTCTCGAACGCCTGACCTTCGGCGCGCGTCCCAATGATTTCGAGCGCGTCAAGGCACTAGGCATTGATGCTTACATCGCACAGCAACTGAATGACCCGGAGAGCATTGACGACTCTGCTTTACAGCCGCGCCTCGCCAGGCTTCCGACGCTCACGCTCGCCACGCCGACTTTGGCCGAGCAGTACAATCCACCGAAGCCCGCGCCGACGCCAACGCCCGCGCCAACTGTGAAACCGCCTGCAACGGTCGCCGCTTTGGACCAGAAGACACAACCTGCGATGGCGGCTGCAAATTCTCAAACAGAGATGAGCATGGAGGCGCAGAAGCCTGCATCGAGCGAAATGAATAAGGCAGCAGCGATCCCGTCCGAGAAGTCGCCGCTAACTCTTATCCCCAGCAGGCCGCCGGATATTTCTAAGCCGAACGCTCCGCAACAACCTATGCATAATCCGCAGCAGGTCGTCACAGAACTGCAACGCGCAAGCCTCCTGCGCGCGGTTTATAGTGAGCGGCAGTTGTACGAGATGATGGTCGCGTTCTGGGAGAATCATTTCAGCATCTACGCGCAGAAGGATGCGGATCGCTGGCTGCTGACGGGTTTCGACCGCGAAGCGATTCGCCCATTCGCCTTTGGTCGTTTCCGCGATCTTCTGGGCGCGACCGCGCATTCGCCCGCGATGCTCTTCTATCTGGACAACTGGCAGTCGAGCGTTCAGCGAAAATATCCGGCGACGAAAGACAAGCCTGCGCGCACGACGGGAGGCATCAACGAAAACTACGCGCGCGAGTTGATGGAGCTGCACACGCTCGGAGTTGACGGCGGTTACACACAGAAGGACGTGCAGGAAGTCGCCCGCTGCTTCACCGGTTGGACGATTCGCAAGCCCAATGAAGAGGGCTTAGCTTACTTCAACCCTGCGGCGCATGATAACGGCGAAAAAATTGTGCTCGGCCAGAGGATTCCTGCGGGCGGCGGCATCGCGGACGGCGAGCGCGTTTTGGACATCCTCGCGCATCATCCTTCGACAGCAAAATTCATTGCGACGAAACTCGCGCGACGCTTCATCAGCGACGACCCGCCCGCTTCCGTCATCACGCGTGCCGCCGCAGTCTTTCTCAAAACGGACGGCTCGATCAAGGAGACTCTGCGAGCAATCATCACGTCGCCCGAATTCTTCTCGCGCTCTGCATATCGCGCGAAGGTCAGAACGCCGTTTGAGTATGCGGCTGCGACGCTGCGGCTGCTCAATGCAGAGACTGACGGAGATCGCCCCGTGCTCGATTGGATAGCACGCATGGGACAACCTCTCTTCGGGAGGGTCACACCGGACGGCTATCCAGATCGTAAAGAGCAATGGCTCTCGACCGGCGCGCTCCTCACACGGCTCAACTTTGCCAGCTCGCTTGCTGCAAACAAGATTAAGGGGACGCGCATTGATGTCGCGCGCCTGCTGGAAGGCGTGAGCATGGATGACTCACACACTATCGCGGCGCGTCTCTCTCAACTTGCCTTTGACGGCGATCTCACGCCGCAGACGAGAGACGCGCTCGACAAGATTAAGATTGAGACGGTGCAGAAAACGGACGGGGCGGATGCAAAGCCGTTGCCATCTGCGGCGACGACGAGCGTCAACGCAGGCTTCGCCCGTGATGCCTCGACGACGAAAAACGTGATCGCACTGCCTCCGATTGTGATTCAGGACATTACTTTGATTATAGGCGCACCGGAATTTCAGCGACGTTGAAGTGTCGCCGGGTATCTATGATTGAGGTAAGTCGGTCAGACTTTTACAAATCGAACTCTTGCCGCCGTATCGCTTCCGCAATCTTTTGAATGTCGGGCGAGAGCGGGCGGTCTTGCTCAAGGCGCGGCACGTGCGCGCGGACGATCTCGTAGGCATGACGAACTCCGCGACCGGGCTTGAGCGGTTGACGATATTCCAAGCCTTCTGCGGCGGCTAGCAGTTCGATGGCGACGGCATACTCCGCATTCTCGACTATCGCGCGCAGCTTGGTCGCCGCCGTCATCCCCATCGAGACGTGATCCTCTTTGCCACCGTCGGTCGGCACGTTATCAATGCTCGCCGGATGAGCGAGCACACGCGACTCTGCGAGAAGGGCTGCGGCTGTGACCTGCGCCATCATAAAGCCGGATGAAGTGCCCGGACTGGATGTCAGAAACGCGGGCAAGCCTTCGTTCGCATCGGGATTGAGCAGACGATCAATGCGCCGCTCGGTGATGCTGATTAAATCCGTCAGAGCGAGCGCGGCGTAATCCAAGCAAAGCGCGAGCGGCGCGCCGTGAAAGTTGCCGCCCGACAAAACTTCGCGCGAGTCAGCGAAGACGAGCGGGTTGTCTGTTGCGCTTCCGGTCTCTATCTCGACTGTCTCTCGCGCGTGTTTGAGTGCGCCGCGAACTGCGCCATGCACCTGCGGCATGCAGCGCAGAGAGTATGCGTCCTGCACGCGCGGGTCATTCTCCAAATGCGATGCTCTGATTTCGCTCTCAAGCAGAAGCTCGCGCAAGTGCGCGGCGACTTCCATCTGACCTGCATGTGGACGCGCGAGGTGGATGCGCTCGTCAAAGGCGACGGGCGTGCCCCTTAAGGCTTCGAGCGTCATTGCGCCAGCGATGTCCGCCACGCGCGTTAAAGTTTCGGCGCGATAGAGTGCGAGCGCGCCGACGGCTGCCAGAGCCTGCGTCCCGTTCAAAAGCGCGAGACCCTCTTTCACTTCCAAGGAGACAGGCTCTAGCTGAGCGAGCTTCAAAGCTTCAAGGCTGGGCCTCCGCGCTCCTTTGTAAAAGGCTTCGCCTTCGCCGATGACTGCGAGCGCGAGATGAGCAAGGGGCGCGAGGTCGCCGCTCGCTCCGACAGAGCCTTTTTCAGGGATGACAGGATGAACGCCTCGCTCAAGCATCTGGATGAGCGTCTCGATGATGAGAGGGCGCGCGCCACTGTAGCCGAGGGCCAGAACGTTGGCGCGCAGTAGCAGCATGGCGCGAGTTTCGCTTTCGGAGAGAGGATGACCAACCCCGCAGGCATGACTGCGCACGAGGTTCAACTGCAACTCTCGCAACTCGGAATGGGCAATGCGGATGTCCGCGAGCTTGCCAAAGCCTGTGTTGACTCCGTAAACGACGCGGCCAGACTCCGCAATCTCTTCGACCACACGACGCGATTCCGTGACACGCTCGCGCGCCGCCGCAGCCAACTCGACGTGCTCCAGCCCGTGCGCTACTTTGAAGATTTGTTCGAGTGAAAGTTTTTGACCTGAAAGGGAAAGCATAAAAACAGTTGGTAGTTGGCAGCAGGCAGTAGGCAGTTAGTTTTAGCTGATTGAATGAAGAGTTATCCGGTAGAGCATTAGCTTTCTTAACTCTTACTCACTGCCAACTGCCCACTGCCTGCTGCCAACTATTTTACAATCGTTTCTTCCGCCGTTCTTCTATCCGGCGTTTCCGAAATATCTATTCTCTTGAATTCGCCTGAAAGCGTGCCTGTTGTTTTGACGCGTTGGCGCGCCCGCTTGGCGCGTCGTGCCGCTGCCGGTACGCTAGAGCCTGCGGCACGCTTGAGACCCGGGAGGCGCGCAAAGCTTCTAAATGAAAACTGGTGGCTGGGCAACACTTCGCCAGTCGCTTCGCGCAGGCGCACGGTGGCGAGGGCGAAGATGAAGATGCCCAGGTTAAAGATGACGCCGACTAAAAAGATGAACGAGCCGGGCACGACCCCGACCGATGCGCGCGAGAGAAATTCATCAAATGAAGTCGCCGGATGCGGATGCAGATAGACTTTCAAGTTCCAGCTAATTGCCAGCAGCATGAAAATCCATAGATAGTTGCGGCGCAATCTTCGCCCAACGGCTTCCCACTCGCTGATTGTAAAATGCGGCGTCATCAAATCCGCCGCGAGATGCTCAGCCCAATCTTTATCAATCGTATTCTGCGCCGAGAGCATCCGCGCAAAATACCCTGTCTCAATCACGCGCACACGGCTCGACCAGATTTCGTAATACCGATAACGGCGAGCCTCCATAAAGAGGAAGAAGGCCACGAGCACGGAGTTGATCGGAATGACGAAGTGCGGATTTCCAATTGAGCTGAAGGCGAAAGAGAGCGTTGCGCCCGCAGTAATGACCGCCCAGTTGGTCGTCGTGTCGAGGCGGTTGCGCCAGGTGTTCGAGCGCTGCACCTCGCCGCGATAAAAGTGAACCATCGCCGTGTTGAATTCCGCGGGCGAGAGCTTAAAGGGTTGCGTCGCCTGACTGGACTGCGGCTTCGACTCAGGAGGAACTGTTCGATGAATCGAAGCAGATGACGAAGCGGGGCGGAGACGGCCTGTGGTGCTGGTGCGCTCAGCGCCTTGCAATGCGCCCGTCGTTGATTTTGGCCGCAGATCGGAACTCATCTCTTTGTGTCGAGCTAAGCCTCTCCTTTTTGTCGAGCATTGACGAGGCGCGACCACTGAATCACGCGCGACCTTGATAATAACACGCTCACGGCTTGCGCAGACTGATAATTCCCGCGCGCATGCCCGCCAGAAAATAGACTGCGGCGTAAGACGACCATTCGCCCCAGCGCAACGCGGCCAGAGAGCGCACCTCGCGCTCTGTCATCTCGCGCCCATCGTTGTAGTACTTGACGACGAAGCCGCGCAAGGCCAGGTCGCCCGCCGGAAAAACACCGGCTCGCCCGAAGTGTAGCATCAACGCCCACTCAGCCGTCCAACGCCCGATGCCGCGCAAACGTGTGAGCTGCTCAATCAAGCTTTCATTCTCCAGATGATTCAACGCGCTTTCCTCGAACTCTCCATCCGAAACGCGCTTCGCCAATTCGATGATGCTGATTGATTTTGAAGTTGTCAGGCCGAGCGAGCGCAACTCTTCGACTCTTACGTCGCGCAAAGATTCCGCTTGCGGAAAAGCATAAAAAGTTTCGCCCGCGCTTCGTAACTTCTCGCCGAAGCGTTGGACCATGCGCCGCTTCAAGGTCATCGCCACGACCGTTGAGATTTGCTGCGAGAGGATGGAGATCGAGAGAGCTTCAAAGAGTGAAGGCCAGCGTGCGATGTGGAGGCCACGATGTGCCTTTTCCAGTTTGCTCATCAGAGCATCGCCCGCGACTCGCGCGCGAAACTTTTTGAGATCATGCTCGGTGTCGAAGATTCTACGCGCGAGGAGTTCGGCAGTTGCAATGTCCGTTTCGCTCACGTCTCGCTTGCTCTCAACTGTTACGGCAAGAAGGGGGCGCGAAACAGTGCCGCGCGAGATGATCTTCAAGAGGCGTAGATGTTTTCCGATGTGAATGGCGCGGCGATAAACGTCATCTGTGATAACGTCAACGACCTCGCTTTCCGTGTAACGGAGGAAGCGCGCCGTCGCCTTGAAATCAAACGGCGCGCGCGGGCGGATGATAGTTTCCATCGTGTCCCGCAGTGTCGCGCGAAACACGCGTTGGCGTCAAAGGTCGCTCGCTTGACAGTCATCGAGAGCCGCCCATATATTGACGTTTGCGCCATGAGAGAGAGAAACGCGCTGGAAGCTGACACTCTTATGCTGGACATCGAGCAAGAGTTGGACGCGCGCTGGATGCGCGAGGCTTTACGGGCTGCGGTTGAAGCGCGAGAGCGCGATGAAGTTCCCATCGGCGCGTGCGTGGTGACGGATGACGGAAAAGTTCTGGCGGTCGCCAGCAACCGAACACGCACGGATTGCGACCCGACGGCGCACGCGGAGATCATTGCGTTGCGCGAAGCGGCGCGCGAGGTTGGTAATTACAGGCTGGCGAGCGCGGTTGTTTACTCGACCATTGAGCCTTGCGCGATGTGCGCGGGCGCGCTCGTGCAGGCCAGAGTCAAGCGGCTCGTTTACGGAGCGCGCGATGAACGCTTCGGCGCAGTCGAAACTCAATTTCGCATCTGCGACTCAAGTTCCTTGAACCATCGCATGGAGATCACGTCGGGCGTGCTCGAAGAAGAATGTCGCCACATCATGCAGGAGTTTTTTCGAGCCAGACGAACATCGAAGGGGTGAGGGATGAAGAAAGCAAGGCGGTCTTTCTTTTCCTTCATCGCTGCCGCCCTCACCCCTCATCCCTTTTCTTGCGGAGAGGTCGCATAGTGGTTTAGTGCACCGGTCTCGAAAACCGGAGTGGTCGTAAGGCCACCGTGGGTTCGAATCCCACCCTCTCCGCCATTTCTCTTTCATAGCTCTTAATTTGAAAAGGATTTTTTTGTAGGGTAAAGAATAACCGTTGTTCTAGTGGTTACTATTTCCCTCAACTCGGTCAGAATCTTTTGATTTGAGTCGGCGTGTATCTGTTTTAACTTTAGCTGATATTCTGCCTCATCCTTAAAAGGCGTTATCGTTACCAGTAAATTCTGGTCCTGAAATACAGGCAGTCCGGGAAAATCGTTCTCAGCCAGTTCACTCACCCACGAAGTCGGAGAAATATCATTGCTTTTGAGAAACGGGAGGTACTTGCTTTTGAAGAACTCGATTAATTCCTTCAGCCGCGTATTCGCAATGTAATAGTCAATTACAACCAGCCCCTTTTTCTTCCCGAACTCGTTGCTGTTGATGGCTGTGTCCGGTGCGTCTTCAGATAGACTCAAGGGTTTAAGGAGATGAACATTGTCATTGTTAATTATCATTTCGTTGACATGATCTCGTCGCTGCTTCCAAAACGGGCCTCTATAAAACTCAGGCAAATATCTGCTTCGTGATGCCATGTCATTGAAGCCCCGCATCCAGAAGAAATTGTCGTCAGCGTCTTTGACCCTGAATTGACCTAATATGTAACCGCCAAGCTCATTTTGAGAATCAATGAAATTTGTCTCGAAATAAGAGATAAACTTATCTCTCTGCCCCGGCTTGAGGACATAATTTCGCAGTTCCAAAACCTTGATAGGCTGGTTGGCCGCCGTAACTTCTTTAGTGCTACTTTTCATTTGTGATCGGGTATTGGTAATTAGAAGACATAGCACGGCAATGAACGTGACGGTTTTCGTTGAAATTTTCATAACTGCGTGTGAAATAATTTTGGTTTTCGTGAGGGCCTGTTGACAGCACTACTTGTTGATGTCCTCTTTGTTTTCCAGACGCCTGACGAGATCAACGTGCTGAGCCTTGAGCGACTCCGGGGCTGCTGTGACGGCAAGCTTCATTTCCTTGACTGCCGTGTCAAAGTCGCCCTTTGCGACGGCAATGCGCGCCGCGTCATTGTGCCCGATCCAGCTATTTGGATCTTTCTTGATATTGCTGCGGAATAGTTCCAGCGCTTCGTCCTGCCGACCTTGCGCCTGAAGCCCCCGGCCAAAGTCGTGTATTTGAGACTGGCTGCCTATAGAGATCGCTTTATCGCGCGCGGCGAGCGCGTCCTCCTTGCGTCCAAGCGCGCTCAACGCGTCCGCCTTGGTCATTTCGTTCTCAAAGCGGTCTTCAATCTCGATGGAACGATCAGCATATTTCGCTGCCTCCTCCGCGCTGAGCTTGTTGTTCAGCAGGTAGTTGGCCGCTTCCTCCCAAGCTTGCCACTCGAATCGGGGACGGGCGCGAAGCTGGTTACGCAGGCTCTGTTGGACAATCTCTGGAGTGTTGACTTCGACCTTGAAAGGCACTGCAACCTTTTCCCAACGCATTGTGATTAGGGCAGAGTTGGGTCTGGGGTCGTCGAAATCATAGCTCAGAGCTTCATGGTTCCCGATGATCTGCGGCTTCACTGTCACACGGAGCGCGTCTTCGGCCTGGTCATAGGTAAAGCTCCCCCAGGAGGTTGAGTTCTTAGAGAAGATGACGATCCATGAGGTCTCGCCCGGAATCAAGTGCAGCCCGTACACACCCTTTGCTAGAGGATGGCCTTCGATGGTTACGGGGTCGCTGAACTCGATGGTGGTGTTGTAGTTGGCTCCCGCCCGCCACACCTGCCCGTAAGCCTGAAGGCCGCCGAAGATCTTTCGTCCGCGAACGAGTGGGCGGTGATAGTCAATCGTGATGTCGGTGATGCCGATGCGCTGTGTGACGCGCGCGTGCTGGCTGGCGTCCGGTAGATTCAAAAGCGCCGACTGGGCCTCAGCGTCCGTAGCTCCGACGAATAACCCCGCGACTATCAGTGCTGCAACAGCGACGTATCTGCGCATAACCCGAGTCTCCTTAGTTTGAGATAGCTCTTCCCCATCAAGCTCCATTAATAAATTGTGATTCGCATATATTGCCACCAAATTTTAAGTTGAATTGGCGTTTACACAAGAGCCAATTTTAGACAAACCAGGTAGACCAATTTATGGTCGCCAACATACCTTGCAGTCGTTTGCATACGCTCACAACTGTGTGCCCCGCGATAGATAATACTGTCTCGCAAAATCTCTTGGTGCAGGTAGTCTGACTCAACGGCGCAAAGGTCTCTTCACGCTCTCACACGCTTGGCGAGCCTGTCTCGGCTTCAATGACGAGCGATTTTGATTAGCACTTGAGCTAGCTTCTTCATGCCTTGCCTGATCTGTTTTCCGTTATAAGCCGTATAGCCAAGAAGCAGCCCGCCGCGCAGTTTTTGATTGATACAGTAAACCGAGACGGGCGCTAGGTTCAGGTCCGTTTCCGCCGCGCGGCGCGAAACTTCTACGTCACTGATGCCCTGCGGGAGCCAGCCGATGAGGTGCATTCCCGCCTCGGCGGGCGCGACTTCCAACATTCCCTTTAGATTTTTTCGCGCCTCTTCGATGAGAACCTGTTGACGCTCTTCGTACATCCCGCGCATCCGGCGGATATGCCGTGCGAAGTGTCTTTCGGCGATGAACTCCGCGAGAACCGCCTGCTCAATTGAGGGCGAATGCAGGTCGGTGAGAGCGCGAGCCGCCGCGAAGACCTCGATCAAATCCGTCGGCGCAACCAGATAGCCGAGCCTGAGCGCTGGAAAGATCGTTTTACTGAATGTCCCGACATAGATCACGCGCCCGTCACGGTCGAGACCTTGCAGAGCGGCGAGCGGTCGCCCACTGTAACGATATTCGCTGTTGTAATCGTCCTCGATAACGAAGGCGTCCCGTTCTCGCGCCCATTCAAGCAAACTCAGGCGGCGAGCCAAACTCATCGTCACACCGAGCGGAAACTGGTGCGACGGCGTGACGTAGATGAGTCGCGCTTTCTGGCTTCGCTTTCTCGCCGTTTGCAAATCGAAACCTTCGTCGTCTATCGGCACGGGAACGATTCTCGCGCCCGTCGCCGCAAAAATATCACGCGCCCCGATATAGCCGGGGTCTTCCAGACAAACGTCATCCGAACGTGACAGGAAAATTCTGCCGATCAAATCGAGCGCCTGTTGCGTGCCGTTGGTGATGATGATCTGCTCTGGCGTGCAGCGCACACCGCGAGCCGCCGCGAGGTGGGCGGCAATGGCCTCTCGCAAAGGTTGGAAGCCGACCGCATTACCGTAACTGAGAACCGGAGCGGGCGGGCTTTTCTGCCATTTCTGCGCGATCTTCGCCCACACGCCGAAGGGGAATTCGTCAATTGCCGCAACGCCGTGCTGAAACGGCACGAGCGCCGTTGCGCAGTGATGCCGCAAAATAATCTTGCTGTTCTGTGTAACCTTACTTCCGTACTCCGAAAATATTACCTTTCGCGTTAAAGGTTTTTCTTGACGTTCCAGCCCCTTGAAACCAGAAGCCTGCAAGAACTCCTCCGGCAAATGCGCGGAGACAAATGTTCCCGCTCCGCTGCGGCCTTCGAGGTAGCCTTCCGCCAGAAGTTGCTCATAGGCGTTGACGACGGTCATTCTCGATACGCCGAGCTGTTTTGCCAGCAGGCGAGATGCGGGCAGTTGTCTGCCCGCAGAAAGTCCGCCGCTTAAAATGGAGCGGCGAATCGTATCGTAAATCTGGCGATAAAGCGGCGCGTCGGACTTTTCGTCAAGGGAGATAAACGGCGGATGCGGCATACTGCGATGATAATAAATTGGTACATCTAAGTTGTCGAGAACTGGTTATTGCATAGATGCCAATTTCACTTCAGCGAACATGTGATTCCCGTTCGCTGGCAAGAGGTTCGCCGACCGGGTAAGGACGAATGAGCTGCCGAGTGATTAAGGGCGAGGAAGAGTACCGCAATGTAAGCCATGATAGATGCCAAGCCGTTAGACCCAATTTTATCTACAACCGCTTGGCAGCAATCGTTATCAGTAGTTACTTCAGTGCCGCACCAGTGCGGCAGCTTATTTCGCCAGCGGCTTTTCAAAGTGCTGATAGTCTTTGGGACTCGTCCAATTACCGCCCCAAGCCCAACCCAGTCGCAGAAACTCGCGCACAATCGGATGCTCGGCGGTGAATGTCCCGCTAACCTTCGGGTCGTAGGTCGCCCCGTGAGGGAGAACGAGACTACCCTTGATGTAAGGGTTCAGAAAAGTGTTGATGTCAATGGCTCTGCCATAGGCATGATTCGATAGCTCGCCGCCACCTGTTTTCTCTCTGTAATTGAATGCGGAAGTATTATTGGCTTCCATCGAGAGTTCATCATCCCAGCGATTCTCCTTGCGGAATCGTTTATCTGAGATGGGGATGACCGAATAGATAGGGAAGTGTTCCTTCAGCGCCAGCGCGAACACATGCTTGACATCGTCCACCAACTCCTTGTCAATGACTAACTGCCCTTGGTGGACCTGATTATCCATCGAGTAATATTGGACCATGATTAGTCTCTGACGCTTCCGAATCTCCTCTGGGCATTTCGGGTCTAAGCCGTCGAAAGCCTCCTTCTCTGTCATCTGGCTGTCAATGATCGGATGCTTCAGAGTCCCTCGGCGCGGCGTCTGAGCGTGATCGGCCCAAGAGGTGAAGATGATTGCCAGAATAAGATTGACCCGGAGAAGCGATGCGTGAAACCGGCGAATGATTATCATCATAGTCTTAAATTTTATCGGAATCCCTTTCTGAGCCAGGAAGTCTATAAAAACAGTTCTTCTTGATTCGCCTCACTCTATTTACCGATCATCTGCACCGCGACGGCAATAAAAACTATGCCCGCGATAGCAGCCATCGAGACCGTTAAACTCGGAGAGCGCCTGTGGGCCTCTGGCAGCAGGTCGCTCGTCGCCGTGTAGAGGAAGAAGCCGGAGGCGAAACTGAGAAAGACTGCCAGGGCGCGCGCCGGTGGCAGAAACAGCAGTGCGAGCAACCCGCCAGCGACGGGCGCAAGTGCGTCCATTGCAAGAAAGATGTAATCTCTGCGGCTCGCCCGCTCTCCGTGCGTAACCAACAAGATGGTGTTCAGCCCGTCGCTCATATCGTGCGCGACGACGGCGAGCGCGACCAGAAGCCCCGTGCGCCAATTGACCAACGAAGCAGCCCCAATAGCCGCTCCGTCCAAAGTGCTGTGAATGATTAGTCCGATGGAGCTGAGTCTCCCCATGTGTTGGTGAACTTCATTCGTGCAGTCGCCTTCAGGGCAGGCATGCAGAACTAATAACCTTTCCGCCAGATAAAAGAGCAGAAATCCGACGACGACGATGCCCGTCACGATGCGAAAGTCCCACCCCTGGTCCACTGCCACTGACAGGGATTCGGGAAGGAGGTCAAAGAAGACCGCGCCGAGCAGGACGCCTGCGCCGAGTCCCATCAGCAGATGGATGCTCCGGTGAGCTTTGACCGCAACGTAGCCCCCGATTAAGGTTGAGCACATGGCGAGAGCTGTAAAAAACAGTGTCAGCATAAGAGGGAGCTTAACACTTCTAAGGATGTGGCTTTCCAAAGAAGGGGAAATCTCTCATAATGGCTTGCGCATTTCACTTCTATGATAAACTTTCTGAGGCCTGATGAAAAGAATCTTAATTCTTGCGGCGCTCGCTTCGACGCTCATCTTCGCCGCTGGCTGCGGACGCTTCAACAATCCGGCTAACGACACGAAGGCTGAGCGGATAGTGGTTATCTCTCCAATCTATAACGAAATCATCTGGGCGCTCGGAGCGCAAGACCGCGTCGTCGGCCTTGATTTATCGAGCACGTATCCGCCGGACGTAAAGAAGGTGCAAACAGTTGGGTATCACAGAGCCTTGAGCGCAGAAGGCATCCTCTCACTTCACCCGACGGCCATCATCCACGATAACAACATAGGTCCACCACAAGTCGTCGAGCAACTCAAGAGCTTGAACATTCCGCTGAAGACCTTCACGGCGAAGAATGATTCAATCGAAGGCACAAAAGCTCTCATCCGCGAAATGGGCGCATACTTTCATAAAGAAGATCGCGCCGAAGAGTTGTGTCGGACGCTTGATGCTCAGATGGCTGCTTCCCTCGAACGTGTCAAACAGTACACGGATAAACCGAGGGTTGGAGTTATCCACTTCGGACGCGCTTCTAATGTTTATATGGTGGTGGGTCGTGGCGGAGGTGGCGACGGCGGTGCGGCGAGCCAGATGATAGAATTGGCTGGCGGAGAGATGGCGGTTGACGCTCAAGGAATGCAGCGGATGGCATCGCCGGAGATAATTGCCCAGGCGAACCCGGACGTTATCCTCGTCACGGACTTCGGTTACGACCGTCTTGGAGGGTCGCTTGATGAGATCAAGGCGTTGCCGGGCGTGGCGACCTCGAACGCTGCCAAGAATAACCGCATCTATCGCGTCGAAGAGAATGTGCTGATGTACTTTGGTCCACGCTCCGGCGAAAATATTGAGAAAGTGGCCGCCATCATTCATCAAAAGTGACAAACCAAAGTGGGACACGACGCGGTCTTCTTTTCGCATTAGCTTTGATGACGCTCCTCGTGCTGGCTGCGTCTATTCGTTACGGGGCTATTGATTTTTCTATTCGAGACATTGGCCGCGCTCTCGGCTCTCTTCTTCCAGGCCAGGCAGAGCCGACTTTACAACAACGCATCTTCATCGAGCTGCGACTTCCGCGCGCCGTTCTCTGTCTGCTGGTCGGCGCAAGTCTGGGCGTTGGCGGCACGCTGATGCAGGCGCTCTTTCGTAATCCGATTGTTGAGCCGGGACTTGTTGGAACATCGAGCGGCGCGGCTTTCGGCTCGGCGCTATTCTTCGTTCTCGGAGGCGTCTTCAACCTTGGCGCGAGTCTCTGGAGCCTGCCCATCGCCGCGTGCGCGGGCGGTATCCTCTCTACATATCTCGTCTTCCTCTTAGCTCGCTCGCGCGAGGATGGGCGAGCATCAATCATGACGCTGCTGCTCACAGGGCTGGCGGTCAACGCTCTCTTTATGAGCGCGATAGGCTTTCTCTCTTACATCGCACGCGACCCGCAGGCGCGCTCGATTACGTTCTGGAGTCTGGGGACGCTTTCGGGTGCGAGCTGGCGCGCCGTCGAGGTCGCCGCCGTTTCAACCATAGGAGGATGCATCCTGGCGCTCCGCTATGCGAAGCAGCTTAACGCATTGATGATCGGCGAAGAAGAGGCGACATATCTGGGAGTGAACGTCAATCGCTTGAAGTGGATTATTGTCTCCATCAACGTCGTCATTGTTGCTGTCGCCACGGCTTTCACAGGCGTTATCAGCTTCGTAGGTTTGGTCGTTCCGCACATCTTGCGGATGCTGGGTGGGGCAGACAATCGGTTTCTGATTATCGGGAGTGCGCTTGCGGGCGCAACGCTCCTGAGTCTTGCAGACCTCATCGCACGACTCGCGCTCCGGCCAGCGGAACTGCCAATCGGCATCATCACTTCGGCGGTGGGCGTGCCTGTCTTCCTGCTCTTGCTGCGACGTGGCCAGTATATCTTCTAAAATATGGAGACTAAAACTGCTGGAGAGTCACGGAGACAGAGGGGTCTGTCAGGAAACCGGACCGGCGCGCTTCACTGTCTGCTTACTGCTCTCTTTCTTTGTGGTTTTTGTTCTTATGCTGCAAGCAAGTAACATCACATTTCGGGTCGGTAACAAGGAGCTTATCAAGGACGTGTCTGTCTCGTTTGCGCCCAGCAAGCTTCATCTCATCATCGGACCAAACGGCGCGGGTAAGTCAACTCTCATTAAAGTGCTGGCGCGACTCCTGCGTCCACAAATTGGAAAAGTTGAGTATGAAAGCGAAGATGCGCAACATGCGAGCGAAGCAGAACTAGCGAAGCGCCGTGCCGTGCTCTCGCAGGCCGTTGAGATTGCCTTTCCACTGCTGGTTCGTGAAGTCGTCATGATGGGGCGATACCCACATTTCGGTGGACGGCCTGGCCCAGTAGACGAAAAGATAGCCGACGAACTCATGGAGTTCTTTGACGTTAAGGAATTCAGCGACCGAAATTACCAGACACTCAGCGGTGGCGAGCGCCAACGCGTCAATTTCGCGCGCGTTCTGGCACAATTATGGCGAGATGAGTCCGGCTCGCTCACGGCTTCCGGTTCTTCCTTAGCGCGTTCCTCTTGCCGCTACCTCTTTCTAGATGAGCCGCTCACTTTTTTAGACATCCGCCATCAGATCGAATTCATGAAAAAGGTGCGCGGCTTCAGCGACGCCACGGACGTGGTCACAGTGGGCGTGGTTCACGATCTAAATCTAGCCGCCCGCTTTGCCGATCAACTCGTGTTGCTGAACCAAGGGAAGGTCGTGACAACCGGCACCGCCGCCGAAGTGCTGACGACCGAACACATCCGTAATGTCTTCGGCGTCGAGCCGACATTCGTCCCGGCCAATCAAGGGGGCTTCTATCTTATCTTCAATTAAAGGTTCAGGTCGGGCCAGTCTCCGAAGAATCGAAAACTTATGTGTCCAGTGGCAGATTAAATCCTGACACTGGACACATCGGCGCTTGTTATTCCACTTCCCTCAAAATAATTCCAATGGTCCACCCGACCTGGCGATAGCTTTAAGCTCGGCGTAAGGCACGATGACCGTTTGCGGTCCAGCAGCATAAGGCCCGACCTGATAAGGGTCGAAGGTAAACATCAATCCCTTTTTCGTCAGGTTCCAATTCCGATAGTTCTCAGCCTTTGCAGTCGCGCCCTCCGCGAAGATGTCCTGCGCCAGTCCCATGTTCTCGTCACTGTCAGGCATCTTGCGGCCTTGTAAATCTCTGGTAGCGTAATCGGAAACCGCCTTCAGGTAGTTTGCCCCGGGCTTGAAAAGCTCCGAGAGCTTTATCTCCCTGCCATTTTTCAAATCGTATGTGATCGTGAAGTAGTTGTAGTTCGGATGCACTCCGCCGCCGAAAGTTCCTTCCAGAAAGCTGACGCTGATTAAATTATTATCGGCGTACTCGATGTTGTAGCTGATCTCTATGTAATTGTTCACGCCCGCAGGCAGCATCTTCAGGTCTTCTGCGCTTAAACTCATCATCTGCTTCCTGAAATCTGCGAGTTCTTTGGTGACGCGCGATTTGACGAGCTGGTTAAAGCCTGCGGCGTTCGCGGCCCCCGTTAATTCTGGATACTCTGCCGCGAGGTCGAGTCGCTTGGCCTTGATGGATTCGTTGATATGCCCGTCAGTAATCTGTGTCCCGTTAGTAAAAAAGAGCATCTGCTCGGAAGCGGAGAAGCCCTGGTCATCTTTAGCGCCTGGTTTCTTCCACTCGCCTTCGAGAGACGCGCCCGATTCATTCGGGTCATTTTCCCATGTGCCTTTGAATTCACCTGTCTGCCTGCCGGAAGAATCGAATTCCTGCATGGTAAAGGTCCCGTCAGCATTAATCTTCCCGCGTAAAGAGAGCTGATTGGAGCTGCCGGATTTGACGTAGAAATAGCTCCCCTGTAATTGGTCGCCTTCACGCTTCAAGGTCATTTCAAATCTTGACTCGCCGATGCTACCTCTAAAATGTGTGCTGGCAGACTCCTGAGCGTGTGCCAGGTTGGCACTGAGTGCGAAGGTGAGCGTCAAGAGCAATAAGATTAAAGCTACAGGCGTAGAGGTTTTGATTTTCAACTTATGGATGTTCCTTTTCTACAAAGTTAGGAGAGTAACCACAAGACGATAACAGAGAAACAGTTTTGCAGCTATTCACGACTCTGGGCCAGCACAAGACCGAACGCATCTACCGGACCTATTTCTTCAAGAGTGATTTGGCAGAGTTAGAGCCGCCCTAGGCTATGACATTAGCCCGTACACATAGGACAAATTCAAGATTGCCGTCAAATCCAGTCTTTATAGGCACTTTATGGCGCATCCGGGCAGAGAGCAGGGCAGGCTTTGTCTCATCGGCCTGATTGCTGTGCCCGTGAATCAGGCAGTTACCGCTTGGCACGTGGAATGCACCCTGTATTCGCTACATGGCGCGACGAAGTCAGGGAAAGCAGGAAAGGAATGCGATCTGGGAGATGGCGCTGAAGATACTGCGTTACCTGGACGAGAACCCGAATGCTGCCGACACGGTGGAAGGCATTCTCCAGTGGTGGTTACTTGATAGGGCTATCATCGAGGAAGAGGAGGCAGTCAGCCAGGCGCTTGATAGTCTGGTGAAAAGTAACCTGATCGTCGCAGTTCAGACAGCAGATGCTCGCCAGCACTACCGCCTGAATACTCAGCAGATCAAGAAAGCTCGGAAGCTGGTCCGCGAATCGCTGGTAGAGAAAAAGTGAAGCGTGGACCAGGACGAACCCATCGAAGATATGTTAGCCAGCGCGATTCCAATTATGAGAGAAGGCAGCAACTGGGAGCATCTAGCCGATGAGCTAGAGCTTTTGAACATCTCTTTTTTAAGAGAGGTCCGAAGGCAAGCCCAGGACCGCGCGCCGGGTCCGTTAGATTATCTCCACGGGCTGGTCCTGAACGAGCAGGAGATAGTGGCGATCCTGACGGACCAGCCGGGCGGGGGCCACACGGTTGACGACGACAAAGAAGAAGAGCTGAGCCGAAGTATGAGGCAAGTCGAGGAAAGAATCTCCGACCGCCGTCGCGCTGCCGGGCCTGGAAACAAACTTCCCCAGGCTCAGTTGACATCGCTCTTTCACCTCGAACGCATCGAGGAGCAGTGCCTGGTCCTTTGTCTCGCCCCGGAAATTGACTGGAAGTACTCTAAAGTTTTCGCCTTCCTTCAGGACGACGTGACCAAGAAGCAGCCGAGTGTAGATTTGGCACTGACATTGTTCTGCAAGGACATGGAGGAACGTCTCACAGCGCGGGCAATCTTCTCTCCCGACTCGTCCCTCCTGAAATACCGCCTGATACATCTGGGCGTCTCTTCGGATGGACTGGACACCTTACAGCAGCGTCGGCTCAAACTCGACGATAGAATCGTCTCATTCCTGCTGGAGATTCCGCGACTGGACGAGTGTCTGGGCGAGTGGGTCGAGTTGGTCGCCCCCTCAGACGAGCCACTGCGAACAGTCGTCCCAAGCGAAATCCGCGACCGGACAGTTCGAATGGTCGAAGACTGCTTTGCGGATGGTGAAGCTCACGCCCGCCCGGTGATCCATCTCTACGGGCGGGAAGGCTCCGGGCGGCGATCCATTGCCGAATGCGTGATGCGGCGAACCGGGCTACCGCTTTTGGTCGCCGATGTCAGGAAGATGCCGCAAGCGGCGGCGGATCGTGCAGAGGCATTGTGGAGGCTCGGACGTGAATCGCTTCTGCTGCGGGCCGCCATCTTCGTCGAGCATTTCGATGACCTTCTTCATGAAGGCCGTAGCGGGGAGTTGGCCGCGTTACTGGAAGCCATACAGGAATTCTCGCCGCTGACTTATCTGTCGGGGACGAAAGCCTGGAAGATGCCGAAGCCTGCACAACTCTTTCTTAGTTTCGAATGCCCTGTGCCGAGTTCAACGGCGCGCGTCGGCTTCTGGAAGGAACATCTTCAGGACACCTCCCACATGGTCGGCGACAGCGACCTGGTCGAGCTGGCGAGCAAATTCAACTTTACGGACGGACAGATCCGGGAGGTGATTGAGGCCGCGCGCTCTCGCTCTCTCTGGGAAAGCCAGCCCGCTCAGCCTTTGACGCTGGCGTTGCTCAACCGGGCCTGCCGGAGCGTCGCGACACAGGACCTCGGTAGTTTGGGGCGCAAGCTCGAACAATCACACGCCTGGTCCGACCTCGTGCTTCCGAAGAACCAGCTTGACCAACTGAGCGAACTCACATCGCAAGTGAAACGCGCGCAACTGGTCCTTGAGACCTGGGGGTTCGCGCAGAAGTTTCCTTACGGGAAGGGCGTCACGGCGTTGTTTGAAGGCCCGAGCGGCACTGGCAAGACGATGGCGGCGGGCATCGTCGGAGCCGAACTCGGACTCGATCTGTACAAGATTGATTTGTCCTTCGTGGTCAGTAAGTACATCGGCGAGACGGAGAAGAATCTCAATCGCATCTTTACCGAGGCTCAGGACAGCAACGCCATCCTTTTCTTCGACGAGGCCGACGCGCTCTTCGGCAAGCGCTCGGAGGTGAAGGACGCCCACGACCGCTACGCCAACATAGAGACGGCTTATCTGTTGCAGCGGATGGAAGATTACAGCGGCATCGTCATCCTGGCCACCAATATGAAGCAGCACCTGGACGAAGCCTTCGTCCGCCGGATGCGGTTCATCATTCATTTCCCGTTCCCGAGCGACGAGTACCGGCAGATGATCTGGGAGAAAGCATTCCCGGGCGACGCCCCGCTCGGACGCGATGTGGACTTCCGCTGGCTGGCGAGGAAGCTGAAGATCACGGGCGGCCACATCAAGAATATCAGTCTCCGCGCGGCTTTTCTGGCCACCGAGCGGCAGGGAGTAATCGAGATGGACTGTCTCGTGGATGCTGCCCGCCGCGAGCTTGAGAAGATGGGAAAAATCTCAACGCTGGCGGATTTCCAAGTGAGCGAGAACCAGATGGTCGCTTTCGAAGCGGCGGAGGTCGCATGAGTTCAGCGATTCGGGATGTGGGTCGGACTTTAGTGAACCTGCTTCGCGACAACCTGGCTGACGACAACGCGCCCGGGGGAATCAGGCGGCAACAAATCGTCCTCCTGCCGCCAGCCGAGGCAAAGACCGGGGGCGTGCGCCTGACGCTCTTCCTTTACGCAATCGCTCCAGCCGCAGAGTTGAGAAACGAACTGGAGGTTCCCGGTGGGCCAGAGGGCGACGAGGCAGTATCCGAGCCGTTGGACCTCTATTTCCTGTTGACGGCGTTCGCACCGGCTGAGGGTGATGATCCGACGGAGCGCACACACGATTCACATCTACTGCTGGGCACTGCGATGCGGGTGTTCTTTGATAACGGGACGCTGACCGGCTCGGTCTTGCAGGGCGATCTCCCACGAGATGAAGAGCTACGGCTGACGCTGCAACCGATGACGGTCGAAGACCTGACGAGGATTTGGAGTGTGTTCCCGGAGAGCGTGCTGCACGCCTCCGTGAGCTATCTGGTCACTCCGGTCCGCCTGCGCTCGACCAGGACGAGGGGCGGGACGCGCGTGGTCTCTCGCGCGTCGGATGTGGGCCACGTCGTTCCGACCGGAGTGGAGGCCGGGCTGCCATGACTTTCACTCATCCGTTCGTGACCAGTCGGTTCGTCGTCCACGCCGGGGACTCTTATCTCAGCCAACTCTCGCTCTCGGTCCTCGTCATTGACGCCTTCACAGGAAAGCAGGTGAACGCCCCGCTCAGGGTTTTCCTGAAGCAACTCCGTCGGTTGCGCCCGCTGCGCAGCCAGAGCGGGTTCTTCTGTTTCGAAGGGAACAAATGCTTTGAAGATGGCAAATGCTTCGAACAGATTAAAGCAGGTAAATATACGTTGGTGGTCGAGCCTGACCCGACGACGGCGGACTGGTTCTACTTGCAGCCCCTGCCCTCTGGCGAGTGGACGGACAAATTCGAGCGGGAAATCACGCTACCTATGCCGGACCCGCAAAAGCCGCTCGTCACCGTGACGTTTTCGCCGAAGGCGTCATACCCGTTCCCGGCCAATGCCACGCTGGTTCGCGGGCGGGTCATAGCGGGTGCGAATGGTCCTGGCATTCCTGGCGCGGTAGTCAAGAGCACCTACCATCAGGTTGATCCGAAGGACAACGACCGAACAGTCTCGGTTAACGTCGAGACACAGACGGATAGCGCCGGGGAGTACGTCCTGTTCTTTCAGAAATTGCCCGGCAAGACGCAACCGATCACCGTCACGGCGACCAAGGACGGGAAGCAGGGGAAACGCGATGTGAACATCATGGAAGGAACTACGCTGGCAGCCGATCCGCTCCAGTTAACGTAGGGACCGGGCCTGACATTCGGTACAAGACAGCGAAGGAGCAAAGAGATGGAAGAGCGTAACAGCAAGGAACAAGCGAGCAACGGCACAGGAGAGTGCACATGCAAACCCTTTGACATGCCGCAAGAGCCTTCCGGCAGCATAAAGTCAATCCGAAGGCTCATCAAAGCCCTCGAAGATGAACTGGAGAATATACAAGCCGCCAGGCCGACGGACGCCACTAAGAAGTTCGGCGACGACTTGAAGGACGCCGACAAGGAGTATCAGGGAATCGCTGACATCGTTACCAAGTACGAAACATTTTACAACCAGAAACTCGACGACGAGCTGGAGAAAGCCAAGCTCTGGAAGAAAGAGATCGTGAGCTGGAGCGACGACGAGGTCGGCCGAGATGCCAAAAGGGATATCAAGAAACTCCGCGATGGATACGAGGCTGAGGAGAAGAAAGATGGGAAGTGCTGCGAGTGGCTCTCTTTCAGAGAGCAGGTCAATGACCTGAACGACTGCCTGGGGCAGGCGATGACAGCAGAGCAGGAGGCCAAAGACGACAACGAGGCTTACAAGGGATTCGAGAAAGGTCTCACGGACCGCTTCGCAGAACTGAAGTCGCTTTTTGACAAAGCAGAGGCTCTCTGGAAAGCGAAGAAATATAAATCGGTCTATGCGGTGAGGCTCGAATTCGACGACGTGTACCGCAAACTCAGCGATGTGGACACGTGGGAGAGCCGGAAAAAAAGGTGCAACGGTCAGAGTGTGTCGGCCTCGGGGGAAGGCGGCCAGCCGACGCAAAGCTATGTCGGGCAGAGCAGCAAACCTGGGACCGAGATGGAGACGAAAAAGCCATTCACTCCTGATGAATTCCGGGTGGAACTGACGCAGGCCCTTCGCAATCTGATTGGGGCCAAGTACCAGCGCTTCCGCTGGCAGCAGCAACGGCTGGTACTGGAGAGCGACAGCAAGAGGTTTAAGGACCTCTGCGACAAGTTCCGAAAGAGCCGCCGGGACCAGTTCATTCAGGAAGCAGAGGATGTCGAGGACAAATCCGGCGGAACTCAATCTGGGGCTGAGATGGCCTAATGAAGGGAGAAGAAAAGCATGCCTGAATATTTATCACCCGGAGTATACGTGGAGGAGATCGAGATTGGGCCGCGACCGCTCGAAGGCGTTTCGACGAGCACCGCGGGCTTCCTCGGTGTGACCTTGCGTGGCCCGGAAGAGCCTCGTCTCGTGACGGGCTTTGAGCAGTTCAAGCGGCTCTACGGCGGCTATCTTCCGGTGGACCAGTCCACGCTGCCGTTTGCCGTTGACGGGTTCTTCAAAAACGGCGGCCAGCGCTGCTTCATCGGGCGGGTCGCATCATCTACGGCCCTGCCGATGATCGGCATCCACGCCGGAATC
>Ga0182001_10000014_pt1 | contig 42856 bp, 34 predicted proteins | sample BulsoiFelSFmetaG_FD_120485 | JGI IMG/M metagenome (GOLD analysis project Ga0182001, IMG submission 120485) | Bulk soil microbial communities from Mexico - San Felipe (SF) metaG | ecosystem: Environmental > Terrestrial > Soil > Agricultural land | place: Mexico: San Luis Potosi | collected... | reverse complement strand
TGTTGGCGCTGGCTGCTCTCGCCGCGCTCTTCGTCTCTCGATTCAATGCCACGCTCGCCGTGCCGCTCTTCAAATTGGCGGAAGGCTTGAACTGGCTGATGGTGCATCTCGTTGACCCTTTCTCGAATGTCGGAATTGCGAGCGTGCGCTTGCCCGAATACACAGGCTGGCCTTCATTCATTTACGTCCTTTACTACGCGCCGCTCGTGATTCTCGCCGTTGCGCTCGCGCGCTGGAATCCGCTCGCAAAAATTTCTACAAAAGAGCAGTCGAGGTTGCCGCTACTTATTAAGCCGCGCCTTGCGGCTCTCGCGCTTCTTCTGATGTTCGCGTTGATTGTCGCGCATCCCTTGAGCGCGGGCAGGCCGGACGGAAGATTACGTATTGACTTTCTTGATGTGGGACAGGGCGACTCGGCATTAATCACGATGCCGGATGGGGCGACTCTGCTTGTTGATGGAGGAGGCCGCCCACAGTTCAGACAAGCAAGGCGCGGGCTTGATGTAGATGAAGAAACGGAGCCTTTCGAGCGGGACGCGCGCGGCATAGGCGAAATGGTGGTCTCCGAATATCTCTGGTGGCGCGGGCTTAGCCATGTTGACTACATCCTGGCAACGCACGCCGATGCAGACCACATAGACGGGCTGAACGCCATCATCAGCAACTTCAAGGTGCGCGCCGGTCTGGTCGGGCGCGCGCCTGCGGTCGACCCTGAGTTCGCGCAGTTTGCCGCGACTGCGCGAAAGCAAGGCGTGCCGTTGCTTCTTGTCGGGCGCGGTGATGTCTTTCATTTCGGCGCGGTCGAAATGGAAGTCTTATGGCCCGAGCGGGCGCAGGGGTTGAATGCGCCTTCGCGCAATAATGATTCGGTGGTCCTGCGGATACAATTTGGCAGCCGTGTGTTTCTGATGACAGGCGACATAGAGAAAGAGGCTGAAGCCGAGTTGACAAGCGCGCAAGGTAATCTTCACTCAGATATCATCAAGGTCGCGCATCACGGCAGCCGCACTTCATCCACAGAAGCTTTCGTTAATGCAACCCACCCAACCTATGCAATCATCTCCGTTGGTCTCAGCTCACCCTTCGGCCATCCACACAAAGAGATCGTTGAACGCTGGCGCGCAAGCGGCGCACAAGTTCTGACGACAGGCGAGCGCGGCACAATCACCATCAGCACAGACGGGAATGATTTGAAAATGGAAACGTTTGTAAAGCAGTGACGAGATAAGACATTCTTGCTCGTCACTCGTCACTTGTCACTCGTCACTGCTTTTTATATCCATAGCGTTCGAGTATGGCCTGGCCTTCGGGGCTGAGGATGAAATTGACGAAGCGTTGCGCGGCTTCCTGTTTGTGTGAATCTTTGATGACGGCGATGGCTTGGTCAATGGGTTGGTGCAGATGCTCGTCAACCTCTATCGCCTGACCTTCATTTGGCTTGACGAGGGCGAGAGGAATAAAAGCCGCTTCTGCGTTTCCGGTCGAAGCGTACTGCTTCGTCTGCGCGACGTTCTGTCCGTAGATAACTTTCGGCTCGACCTGCTGCCAGAGATTCAATGCGTGCAAAGCTTCGACCGTCGCGCGTCCGTAAGGCGCAAGGTCTGGCTTGGCTATAGCAATGCGCTCGACTTCAGGGCGCGTGATCTCTTCAATGCGGCTCAGCTTCAAAGAACTCGCGGGCGGAATCCAAAGCACGAGGCGACCGCGCGCGTAAACTTTATTCGTTCCCTCAGTGAGAAGAGATTTGCTGTTTAGCTGTTCGACGTGCTCGACATCAGCCGAAGCGAAAACGTCGAACGGCGCTCCGTTCTCAATCTGCCGCGAGAGGTCTGCGGTCGCGCCGAAGCTGTAGGTGACGCGAATGCCCGTCTCAGCCGTGAACTGTTTCCCAACTTCGGCGAAGGCATCCGTCAGATTTGCCGCCGCCGCGACGTTAATCTCGCCTGAATCTGCTGGCTTATTTTGCGAGTTGTTGCGACAACCAAAAGAGATGAGCAGAAGAGCAAGGAGAAAGAAAGGGATGAGGGATGAAGTAAGGGATGAGGGATGAGGGATGAGGGATGAAAGAAAAGAAAGACTGCAAGACCGCTTTGCTTTCTTCATCCCTCATCCCTTCACCTATATTCCTGCTCCGTCCATGAACTCGTTTGGTGAGTAGCAGCCGACTTCGGAACTGCCGACCTTGTAGGTATTGAGCACGCCGAGCGGCGGCGCGTAAAGATGAAGCGTGACTAATTCCTGCCCGCTGACTTCCGGGTTGCCGATCTGATGTATGTCCGGGACATCGGCGGTCGTCGCTTCGCCCGCATGCCACTCGCGCCCAGACTTGTAGTAAAGCTCTCGCTCGTCGTTCAAGGCGAAGACGGTCTCCCACATCACGCCTTCGCAAACGCGCACGGCCCCATAGGAACCGTTGTGATCGTGTATGGGTGTGCGCTGTCCAGGCTTCCAGCAGAGCACGAGCAGTTCGGCGAAGTCATTACGAAAGACTCTGTGGCGCGCGTATGTTCCTTGTTTGAAGAAGCGAAAAGGGCGTAGGTCGTCCGCAGTCGTCTGCACGCGATTCATCCAATCGTTCACTTCCGCGAGCGTAGGGGCTGTGCTGAGCGCGCTCAAACTTTCGATAAGCAATCTAAAAGAGAAGATTCGAGCCGGACTCTCCTCGCCCAGTTTTGTAAATGGTGTTGTCGAAGTGAAATTGATTGACATGGCTCGGAAACTCCTCTGTGGGAAAGCTGGCTGCAAAAAGTTTGACAGCGCAAAAGAGACTTGCGACTTGCGCCGGAAGTCTTATATTACGCTAAAGCTCTTGGAGTCAATCGAAGGCGGCAATCGAATGTGATGACGTTCAACTAGCGAGCAGGATGCGCACGTCGCGGACGTTCGTTCCGCTCGCGCCCGTGATGATCGCATCACCCAGTCGCCGGAAAAAATTGTAAGCATCGCTTTCATTTAAAAAACGGCTCGCGTCCATCTGCAACATGCGGGCGCGCGCCAGCGTCGTCTCATCAGCCACAGCTCCAGCCGCGGGACTGTTGCCATCAATGCCATCAGTGCCTGCGCTCAAAGCTACAACATGAGGCAGCTCTGCTTCGTCTACTATTTGCTTCTCTATCTCCATTGCCAGTCGCAGAGCGGATTCTGTGTTTCTTCCGCCAATCCCTTGACCGCGCACAGGACAGGCAAACTCTCCGCCGGAGATGAGACAGACAACTTCGCTCTCTTTCTTCGCGCGCCGACGCAAATCGAAAAGCCTTGAGAGCAGAAGCGAGCAACCATCCGCTACTGCTTGCTCGTTGATGTCGCGCGCAATCTCGACCGCGTAGCCGCGCGCTCGCGCCGCCTGAGCCGCAGCCTCAAGCGCGGTCTCGTTTTCGAGCAGGACGTAATGCTCATGCGACGCGTGTTGAGGATCGTCTGCAATTACGTTGTCCGACTGTTCGATTATGCGAAGGATGGAGCGGGGCAGAGTTGCTTCCAACTTGTAACGCGCAATGACTGTGGCGGCATCGGGCGCGGCGGGCGTTGGATCGAAAGTCGGCCCCGAAGCAACACAATCCTCTTCGCCGTGATTCGCGTCCGAAATAATCAGGCTCGCTTGTCTGCAATGCGGAGCAGCACGGCTCAGGCCGCCGCCTTTGACGGCTGAGATGGCGCGGCGCACAGAGTTAATCTCCGCGATGCTCGCGCCGCACGAGACGAGCGCACTGTTTGTCGCGCGCATCTCTTCGAGAGAGATACTCTCAGCGCGCGGCCATTCCATCATTGCAGAGCCTCCGCCCGAAATAAGAAAGATCAGCGGCGCGCGCTCCTTTTCAGCTCTGCCTAAAAGATCAAATGCCGCGCGCGCTGCCTTCATGCTCTCGCTATTCGGTAGAGGATGGCCGCCAGCGAAAACGCGCCAACACTCTTTGTAAGAATCTTCAGTCGGCGGCGCAGTGATGATGCCCGCCGTCAAACGTTCACCGAGAATCTTCTCTAACGCTGAAGCCATATCGTGCGCAGCTTTGCCAAGAGCAATACTGTAAAGACCATGACTTAACTCTGCCGCGTTGAAAGTGGTGTTGACGACATGCAGTTGGGAATCTTCTAAAGAGACTGCGTTGCGCACTGCGCTTCCAGCATCAACGCTTCTCAATGCCTCTAAGAAAATTTCGCGCGCCGCACGGTGAAGTTCTGGTAAGTCAGCCAAGTCAACGTTACTCCGCAGTGAGAAGGGCGCGCATGGCGCGAAACCGCCGATCTGAGATGCCGCGCACCATCAACAGATGCTCCGCGCGACGGAATTGTCCGTACTGCTCACGAAAGGCCACTATGCGCGAGGCCAATCCCTTGCCTATGCCCGGCAAGCTTTCCAACTCCGTTGTTGTCGCCGTGTTGATGTTAATAAGCGGCGCATGAGTCGCTTCGGCTGGAGAGAGGAGCGGCGCAGTCTGTGTGCTTAACTGCTCTGCATGGCGCGGCAACTTGACGCACGAGGTGTTGAGAAGAGCGAGCGCACAGACCAAAGAGAGCGGCAATAAAGCTCGTATGTTTCTGATCTGAATTCCGCGCTTCATAATTTTGAACTGCTCCGTGTGAAGATTTTGAAAAATTTGCCGCGCTCGTGTGCAAAATGCTAGAAGTGTAAAATTTTCAAGAACTTGTAACTTCAAATTACCCCTTTTCCACAGGCTTTTCCACAGCTTCTGTGGAAAAGTGCTGAAAGTTTGTCAGCACAGGCGAAACTCTAAACAAATATCTAACACCTTCTATGCCCGCCACCGGCAATCCATTCTCAAGCTTCGCGTCCGGCTGTATTTCACGAAAAGAAATCCTTGCAACTTGTCCATCTAACATATACCGTATCATTAATCAATAAATCCATCTCTCAATAAAAGGAGCACGAGTTACGGAAGGCTTTGCTCAAGCGACATCCGTACCCGCGAGCGTTGGATGAAAATTTGCAAGAGGTTTATGGCGAGAGATGTGTGGCAAAAATTTTTTGATTAAAGGAAGGAAAGGATTATGAAGACCAGAGAGCTTGGGAGAGATGGTTTGACTGTCACGGCGCTGGGGCTGGGCTGCATGGGGATGTCAGAGTTTTACGGGGAGCGCAATGATGACGAGTCCATCGCAACGATTCATCACGCGCTCGAACTCGGCATCAACTTTCTGGACACGGCGGACATGTACGGCGTCGGCCACAACGAAGAACTCGTTGGGCGCGCGATCAAAGATAGACGAGACAAGGTCGTGGTTGCCACAAAGTTTGGCAACGTGCGTGGACCAAACGGAGAATTCTTAGGCGTTAACGGCAAGCCGGATTATGTGCGCTCAGCGTGCGAAGCATCGCTTCGTCGTCTCGGCATCGAGACGATTGATCTTTACTACCAGCATCGCGTTGACCCACAGACTCCGATTGAAGAGACGGTCGGAGAAATGAAGAGACTTGTCGAAGAAGGTAAGGTGCGCCACTTAGGATTGTCCGAAGCGTCTGCGGAGACGATTCGTCGTGCTCATGCGGTTCACCCGATTGCGGCGTTGCAAAGTGAATACAGTTTGTGGTCGCGCGACGTTGAGCAAGAAATTTTGCCGACGTGCCGTGAGTTGGGCATTGGGTTTGTCGCTTACAGCCCGCTTGGGCGTGGTTTCTTGACAGGACAGTTTCAAAAGCCTGAAGACCTGCCCGAGAATGATCGCAGGCGAATGTTCCCACGCTTTCAGGAAGAGAATTTTGAACAGAACCATCGTCTGGTTGAAAGAGTCGAAGAGCTTGCCGCGAGCAAAGGTTGCAAGCCCGCACAACTCGCGCTCGCCTGGGTCTTAGCGCAAGGTGAAGACATCGTGCCCATTCCGGGAACGAAGCGGCGCAAATATCTGGAAGAGAACATCAAGGCTGTTGATGTTGAGTTGACCGAAGAAGACCTACGGCGCATCAACGAGATCGCGCGACCCGAAGCGGTAGCAGGCACGCGTTACCCGCAAGCTGGAATGTCGGCAGTCAATCGTTGAGAAGAGCAGAAGCTAGAGGCTAGATGCTAGAGGTTAGAGAAGAGCTTTTACTAACCTCTAATCTCTAACCTCTGACATCTGCTCTTCTCATTCCTGCTCTTGCTCATCCCACTCGCCGACGGTTTCAAAAGCGCGACCGAGAACGGGGCGCGGGCGTGCCCCATCGGCCTGGCCGATGAAGCCTTCGCGCTCCATCATGTCCAGAATGGCGGCGGCGCGTCCGTAGCCGATTCGCAAGCGTCTTTGCAACACAGAGGTCGAAGCGCGCTTCATCTCAACACAGATTCTCAAGGCATCTTCAAAAAGCTCGTCACGCTCACCGCTCACGCCGTCCAGGCCCAGAGCCTCTTCTTCTGATTGCGTAATCGTCTCGTCATACGAAGGCTCGCCCTGTGCTTTGACGTGTGTGACGACGCGGCCAATCTCCGTCTCGTCAACGTATGCTCCGTGAACGCGAATCAGGCGCGATGTGCCCGGCGGCAGAAAGAGCATGTCGCCGCGTCCCAGGAGTTGTTCCGCGCCGTTGCCGTCAATGATCGTGCGCGAGTCAACTTTCGACGAGACACGGAAGGAGATGCGCGAAGGAAAGTTGGCCTTAATCAATCCCGTGATGACATCAACCGAAGGGCGTTGAGTAGCGAGCACAAGATGGATGCCGATGGCGCGCGCCATCTGCGCCAGACGCGTGATGGATTCTTCGACCTCGTGGCCTGAGACCATCATCAAGTCCGCCAACTCGTCAATGATGATGACGATGTAGGGCAAAGGCTTGTGTGGCTCGTTAGTCTCTTCGTCATAATCTTTGACCAGATTGCGGCGCAGGACTTCGGCGTTGTAGCCATCAATATTGCGCACACCCCAGCCAGCAAGCTCTTTGTAGCGCCGCTCCATCTCCCCGACAGCCCATTTCAAAGAGATGGCCGCGCGCTTCGGGTCTGTGATGATCGGCGTCGCTAAGTGCGGGATGTCTTCGTAAAGACCAAGCTCAAGACGCTTCGGGTCAATCAGGATGAACTTCACTTCATCGGGTCGAGCCTTGTAGAGAATAGAGACGAGAATCGAATTGATACCGACGGACTTGCCCGCGCCGGTTGCCCCAGCGATCAGAAGATGAGGCATCTTCGCAAGGTCTGCGACGTAGTTCAATCCGTCAATCGTCTTGCCCAGAGCGATGGTGAGCTTCGACGTAGATTCAAGAAACTGGCGCGACTCGATGACTTCGCGCAGGTGAATCGTCTCGCGCTCAGGGTTTGGAACTTCGATGCCGACGTGCGGCTTGCCGGGCATGCGGTCAATGCGTATGGATTCGGCTTTAAGAGCCAGGCAGAGATCATCAACCAAACCTGTGACGCGTGAGTATTTCACGCCGGGGTCGGGCTTGAACTCGTAGGTCGTCACGACTGGACCGGGGCAGATGTGTTTGATTTGTCCCGTAACATTGAACTCTTTACACTTTTCGGCGAGGCGCGTTGCGAGGCCGAGCAACTCTTCATCAGCCTGTTCGCTGTGCGGCGGTTGCGGGTTGAGGAAAGCAACGTCCGGGAGTTTGTAATCGCTGATGGTCGAGACTGCGCGACGAGCTTGTTTGGTTGCCGCCGCGCCGGGTTTCTCTTCGACAATCTCGGTGCGGACGACCTCCGCAGTCTTGACCATCTCTTTGATCTCTGCGGCTTCGTCAATTTCTGATTCGCGCTTTTGTGTGGAGACGGAGCGTTTTGCCGGTGCAGATTTTTCTGGAATTGAGACGGTCGGAATTGATGAAACTGTGAGAGGAACTGCGCTCGCAGTAGCAGCGACGGCTTTTACTTCTTCGGGCGTTGTGATCGTTGGTTGGACCTTTGTTTCAGAAACGGTCGCAGCACGCTTGATCGCGGAGGCGGCGGAGACGCCTTCGGTCTCGTTCATGAATTCCGCGACGCGCTCTGAGCCTGTCTTCTCTTTCTCAAGCTTCAAGGCTTGCCAGGTGGCTTCGCGTTCCTCGCGCGCTTCGCGTCGAGCGTTCATGCGCGCCTGCGCCCTTTCGCGCCGTGCAACGCGCCATGCGGAAAAGCGCTCGGGGATTGCACGGAAGAAAGCGAAACGATTGCCGAACGAGCTGCCAGCCCATTCGTAAGCGCGGACAAAAGAGAAATCGGTAGCAAGGAGCAAGCCTGTTGCAGCAAGCGCCGCGAGTAAGATGCTCGCGCCGACGGTGCTCAATCCGCTGACGAGCAAGCCGGAGATGAGCGCGCCCGCGAGACCGCCAGCCTTAAAACTCTCGTCGAACAGTGGACGCGTGACGGCTATATTGAAGAGCGCGGCTGCGGCGACAACGAGCGTGACGAGGCCAATAATTCTCGAAAGCGGAGCGCGGAAGCGGCGTATGCGAAAACGTCGCCACGCCGCCGCGAGAAAAAGAAGCGGCAACAGATATGAAGCGAGACCTATGAACTGAAAGAGCGTAGCGGCGATGTTCGCGCCGAACGGGCCGATCCAATTACGGGTCGGATACGGACTGTGGGTAGCCCATGTTGAATCGTTCGGATTGTAAGAGAAGAGGCAGAGCGCAAGGAGCGCGCCGAGTGCGAACAACAGAATGGCTATGATCTCGTTGCGCCGCGTGTTCTTCGGCGCAGCCGCCTTCGCAGTGCGCGCTTCAGTTTGTGTAGTTGCCATAGAAACTCCCTGGAATCCAGAAGTGAGAAGAAAAGCGATTAGCCTCTTCCAATTTCTGCCTTCATCATGCTGCTCGGCGCGAAAGCAGATACGCCTTGATAAAGTCATCAATATCGCCCGCGAGAACCGAGTCAACATCGCCGCGCTCCAATTTCGTTCTTGCGTCTTTCACTAAGCGATAAGGCGCAAGCACGTAGTTGCGGATCTGCGAGCCGAAGGAGATGTCGAGCCTGTTTGCTTCAAGCTCGGCGGTTTCGGCGCGGCGCTTTTCAAGCTCAAGCTCGTAGAGGCGCGAGCGCAGGACCTGCATGGCGACCGCTCGGTTCTGATGCTGCGAGCGTTGGTTCTGGCACTGGACGACTATTCCGGTCGGCATGTGTGTGATGCGCACGGCTGAGTCCGTCGTATTGATGTGCTGACCGCCTGCGCCCGTCGAGCGATAGGTGTCAACTCTTAAATCCTTGTCGTTGATCTCCACCTCTATGTCCTCGTCTATCTCTGGATAGACGAAGAGCGAAGCGAACGATGTGTGACGCCGCGCCGCCTGGTCAAACGGCGAGATGCGCACCAGGCGATGCACGCCAGCTTCCGCCGCCAGAAGACCATAAGCGTACTCGCCTGTCACCGTGAACGTGACGCTCTTCAAGCCCGCCTCTTCGCCCGGCTGGTAATCTAGAATCTCCGTCTTGAAACCGCGCCCTTCGGCCCATTTCAGATACATGCGCAAGAGCATCTCAGCCCAGTCCTGGGATTCAGTGCCGCCCGCGCCGGGATGAATCGTGCAGATGGCGTTGCGGTGATCGTTCTCGCCAGCCAACAACATCTCAGTCTCGGCTTGGCCGATGTCATGTTCGAGACGAGCGACCAGCTCGCGCAACTCAGTCAAAGATGATTCGTCCTCTTCTGCGAATTCAAAGAGCACGCCTGCGTCTTCAATCGCAGACTCAAACTGTTCCTGACGAGCGATGGTGCGCTCCAGTCGGCTGCGCTCGGCCATCAACTTTTGCGCCGCCTCCTGATCGTTCCAGAAATCCTGCGCGCTCGCCTGCTGCTCTATGCGTTTTAACTCTTCGCGCTTCGCAGCAACATCAAAGAAACCTCCCGAGTTGTTCGACGCGTTGTCGAAGATCGTCGTATGAGTTGCGTAATTCTAATAATGAAACTGTCTCTATCATTCTTTAATTATCCTTCGAAAGATTATTGAATCTTTGCGCCTTATTGTTTTGCTTTGTGCCTTTGCGTGAAACTGTTCTCGCAAAGGCGCGAAGGAAAAACTTAAGGCGCAAAGTAAATTATTGTTTGGTTCTTCTCCATGAAATTGCGACGACGATCAAGCTCATCGCGGTGCAAGCCCAGGCGAAGAGGTCGCCGAACCTCGTGTAAAAAGTCTTGCCATTCGCCGAACGCGTGACCGTCCATGTTCTGACGGCTGGTTGAAAGCCTTCGGTTGCATCAAGCACCTGACCATGCTCTGTGATGTAAGCCGAGATGCCCGTGTTCGTCACACGCAAGACAGGGCGATCATTCTCAACCGCGCGGAAGATAGTGTTCGCCAGGTGCTGTCGCATCACCGGTGTTGGACCCAAGTATCCGTCGTTAGAGATGTTCACCAGAACATCCGCGCCGTCGTCTGCGAAGTGGCGCGCGATTGACGGAAACGCAGACTCGAAACAGATGAAGACGCCCGCGCGCGCTTCACCAAACTGCATCAACGTGTACTCAGCGCCCGGCGTAAAATCTCCGACCATCGCCGGAATCGCGCTCACGGCCGGCAGCCAGCGGGGCAACGGCACATACTCGCCAAACGGCAGCAGGCGAATCTTATCATACTGTGCGACGAGGCGACCTTCTTCGTTGACCATCACGGCTGAATTGTAGATGCCATCGGCAGGCGCAGGCTCTTGCGAGTTGAAAAGAACAGATGTGTGATTGCGCGCGGCGAAGGCTGAGATGAACTGACGAAACGCGGAGTCTTTCGCATAAGCGAAATACATGGGCGATTCAGGCCAGATGACCACGCGCGGGATTCCTTGACTCTCCACGCGCGCATCCAGACTACGTTCGCTTAACGAAACGTGTCGCTCAACGAGCGCGGCCTCTGAGATGTCTCTCGCTTCATCCATCGGCACAACGGGCTGGACAGCGACGACAATCGCCGCAGGTGTGTTTGAAGAGGCAGCAGCATCTGACTTTGCGCTCAAAAGCGCCGCGAGCGCGATGACAGCTACGGCGAGAACTGCGATGGCCGTCATCTTCAAAGCGCGCGCTGTTCTTTCAAGAAGCGCGTAAGCGATGGCCGCGTTGACAGTCAAGATTAAAGAGCCGACGAGAAAGACGCCCCCCCAGCGAGCCGTTTGAATTAGCGAGGGAGCGTAAGCCTGCGAATAGCCTATGGCATTCCAGAGTTGGCCCGTCACGCCGAGCCGCGCCCATTCAAGTGTTGCCCAAAGAAGTGGAGCAAGAAAAAGAGCGCGCACGCCCCAGCGCGCAATGGCGCGAGCGAGCAACATGCAGCAGATGGCGGGGAAGAGTCCCACGACAACTGTCGGAATCAAGACCAACAGATAAGAGACCCACTGAGGGATGTGCCCGTAGTGAATCATCGCGTAGGAGAGCCAGTAACACGAGCCGTAAAAGAAGAGCGTGCCCGTTATCCAACCTGAGAGAAAAGCGCGCCCGCGTTGGGGCTTGCGCGCGATTGACCAAAGGAGCGGCACAAGGCCGATCCAGGCGAGCGGCCAGAGATTGAAGTCCGGGAATGAGAGGACTAGAAGCACTGCGGACGAGACGGCGAGACCTGTCTCTGCGAGCGTCGGAGCGCTGGCGCGCGTGCGTCTTCTGAGTCGCGTCCACCTACGCTCACTTGCGGGCGCGTCCAACTTGAGAGCCTCGTCCATCCTGGTGCGAGTTTAGCAAAAGAAGCCTCTTCGCGTCTTGAAGCGCGGGAGGCTGAAGAAATTTTTTTCGGGTGAAGCGCAGCGTCAGAATCCTGACGGAAATGGGTTACCGGTTGGGGGATTTCGACAGAAAACGTCACCGCGCTAGTGACAAATTTCGTCTCATGACGCTCGGCGTGTTTCTTGTGGTGATATAAAGCGGTAACTTATTGAGAGCGTAATTGAAGGCTGGAATAGTCTCGAATAATTAAAAAACCCAGTAAATGCGGGAGAACCCGGCCATTTCTGACCGGGTTCACATTTCGGAGAGTTAAACTGAAGGATCGCTCGGCGGGCGGCTGGCGCAGCGGCAGGCGGCGCTCAGAGGGGTGATGGCGGCGGGGGCACGTTACGTTGCGTGCTTGCCGACATTAACCTCAGCACATCGCGTGCCAGAAAAAACAGTAGGCAGTTAGCAGTGGGCAGTGGGCAGTAAGTTTTAGCTCGTTGAAGTTTTAGTTGTCAGTCAAACGTCGACTCTTCAAACCTTAACTCACTGCCTGCTGCCCACTGCCAACTGCCTACTGCTCTTCTTCAATCACTTTGGCATTCTTCAAGGGGGGATCGTTTGTGGCGTGCATGCGCTGGGCTGCGTCGCGGGCTTCGTCTTGAGTGTAGTGTCCGACGAGGACTGTATATGTGGGATGCGCTTCGCTTGTGCGCGGGCTTGTGACGCGAACGTCCGTGTAGCCTGCGCTCTGCAAAGTCTTGACAAGCGACTGAGCTTTCTCCTGCGCGTCGAAGGTGGCGACAAAAAGCGCGAAGCGGCGCGGGGAGACGGTTGACATCGTGGCGGCTGCGTTTCTCGCGGGCTGTTGCTGCGCAGTTTGGATATTAGCGGGCGTCTTGTTTGCGGTTGCCGCAGTCGAGGCAGATAGATTGGTTTCAGGTTCAGCAGTCCAACGCCCGAACAGAAGGCCGATAGCGAAGAAGAGGACTGCGAGCACCAGACCGCTGAGGAGCAGGACTGCCGGGCGACGCTCATCTCGGCTGAACTCTTCAAAGGCGGAATGGCGCGACTCGTGCTCGACCTGATTGATGTACTTCTGAGAGTCTGTGGACATAAAAGAATTCCGTCCAAAAGGCTTTCGGATATTAATTCTCGAACATGGTGTCTAGCGAACCCGTTCGACTTCGAGCAGGTGGCCGTTTGCTCCCATGACGCGGACTCTGCGCCCGCGCTCGATCATCGTTCCATCCAATGAACGCGCGAGCCACAACTCGCCGCGAATCAAGACAGAGCCTTCCGGCTCAAGCGTCGTTTCTACGGAAGCCACAGCTCCCATTAAGTTAAGCTCTCCGGTCGCAGCCTTCTTGTGACGCGAGGCTGCGACGATGACGAGGAGCACGAGCGACAGCCCTGAACAGAGTGCGATTGCGAAAACCAATTGCGAAGTATTCATTCCCCAAGTCGGGTTAAGTCCTGAAGCGAAAGGCCCAAGATTCGAGGAAGCGCATTCTATCACAAAAAAGAGCAGTGAATAGTGAAAAGTGAATAGTGAAAAACGGTTTCTTACTATTCACTTTTCACTATTCACTTTTCACTGCTCTTACTTTCCTCCAGTTTCAACCTGACGTAAGAGTCCGATGGCCTCCTGGTTGTTGGGGTCAATCTCAATGGCGCTCTTCGCGTAAGAGAGAGCCTGCGCGCGGTCGCCCAATTCGAGAAAGATGCGACCCAGGAGAATGTGCGCGTCAATCGTCTTCGGCTCCCAGAAGATGGCGGTCTTCAATGCGCTGATGGCCGCCTTCTGATCGCCCAGGCGTTGATTGATGCGGCCAATTAAGAGGAACGTTTCCGGGTTCGTCGGCTCAAGCGTCAGCACGCGGCGCAGAAGAGGCAGGGCTTCATCGTCCCGCCCGTCCTGATAGAGTTGCTGTGCTTGCTTCAACAACTCCTCCGGGCTTCCTACCGTTGACACTTGCTCTTCACCATTACCACGGTCGCGCGGCACGTCCGTACGATTGAAGACCTGTCGCAGCCTGATGGTCAGATTCGAGATGGTCTGAGACTTTTGCCACTCTGTCTGCCACTTGGCATAGCCTGAGAGAAACCTGCGAGCTTGATCGTCGGCGGCAGTAGCCTGCTCGGTCTGTCCTGTTTTTTCCAGAGCTTTAGCTAAGAGAAAGTATGCCTGGCCGTCGCGCGGGTCGGCGGCGATAATCGGGCGCAGTTGATCCGCAGCCTCCGCATACTTGTTTGCCATAAAGAGAGCGTAAGCGTAGTTGAAGCGGACAATCGAATCGTCCGCCGAAGAAGAGTCTGCGGCACGCTTCAAAAATCTAGTTCCGCGCGCCAACAGATCATCGCGGTCTTTGCCGCCCTTCTCTTCGCGCGCGGCCTGGAGCGCAATCGCTCCGGCGTTGTTGACGATGCTGGTCAGAGGCGTCTTTGAATTCTCAGGCGTCAGAGGCATCAAAACTTCGAGAGCGCTTTTCTCGTCGCCCTGATAGTCGTAAGCGAGCGCGGCGTAAAAGGCTGCCTCCGTGTAATGCGGGTCTTCCTTCTGAAGTCTTGCGAGATATTCTGCGGCCTGCTTCCAGTCGCGCTCCTGGTAGAAAAATTGTCCAAGCTCGAAAGCGGCTTCAGGGTAAACCGCGCCGCCTTTCGCGTCAGAGTAAATCTTCAAAGCGTTCTTCAGATAGTTGACCTTCTTATCTTTATCATCTGTCAACATGCCTTTAAGCAGAGCCTCGAAAGCCTGTTGCGGAGCTTTCGTCGCGCGCTCAATCAACTCGTTGCGAGTGAAGGGGAATGCTTTGTCGCGCGCGTAGAGAATGTCGAAGGCCAGCCGTCCCTGCATTCTCTGCAACTCTAAAAGGGGGTCGCCGAAGTCGAAGATGCGCGAAGCCCAACGGCCATCCGGCATCACCTCGCCCATCAAGCGTCCTTCGTTGACACGGATGACGCGGGCTGAGCCGATAAGCGTCGCGCTCGATTTATCCTGTCCCTGTGTGACGCTGTATGTGCCGAGCACGATCATCGTGGCGTTGGCGGCGCGCGCGAGCCTGATAGAAGTGGCGAGTGAAGGGATAGCCGTCAAGGGCAGCCCGAGGCGTTGATAGGCAACTTCGCGCTCATCATTTGAAAGGACGACGAGACCGGGCACTCTTAAAAGCTCTGCGAGAGAATTGGCGAAGCTCTCGCCGACCCAGTTGTATTCAGGCAGGTTCGAGGTATTCTCGAACGGCAGAATCATGACGACATCTTTCGCGCCTGTCGTCTGCGCTGTTGCCCTCATCGGACTTAAAAACGCCGCTTGAATGAGGAGCAAGGCCGCGAGCGCGGCATAGATCACAAAAGGTCTTCTCAATCTTCTCAACATGAATAGCATTCCTTCAAAACTGCTGCGGGGAATTCATCGGGAACGCGCCTCTCATTTGAATAAACCGAGCTGGCGTCCCTTCTATTAATCCGCAAGAAAACGGTAGATCAAAAAGCTTCCGGCTTTTCTGTTCAGACAGGCAAAAATTGCCCTCGTCTCCAAAACCATTAGTTTGCCACACTAAAGAGGGCGCGCACAAACCATCGCACGCCCCTTTTTCTGATGCACTCTTGCAGTTTCCGGTTGGTCAGTGAAAAGCAAGGAGGGAAGAGCAAGGCGGAAGGATGAAAACGCTGGGTTAATCATCCTGCGTTTCTTTCATCCTTCTGCCTTCATCTTTGCTTTTTGCCGGTGGCTTTTATCACTTTAATCAGGCCATCAATCTTCTCAGCCCACTTGGCCAGATCAAAGTTCTGTGGGTCATCGTGAGCGTCGGGGATTGTGACATCAATCGCCGCATGGAAAGCCGGAATGAGCCAATGCCCGCCTCTGAGACTCGCGGCGATGTAAACGAGCGCGAGCCGCTCTAATTGCGCGTCCGTAAAACCGGGTACGGGCGCAATGGCATCATTGCCCGCTCGCCCCTGTGGGTCGCTGCGTCTGGGTTGGACGAGTTCGACGTGCAGATAAAGACCCTTGCCCTTGTTTCGCAAATGGTCGCGCGCAAACTTCGTCCCATGATTCGGGTCTGGAAGTTCTGTCTTGAAATCAACGGCGGTCACGGATTCGCCCAGGCGGTTGATGTAAACATGAGTCACACGCCGAGTGACCCAACGCTTTTTGAGATCATTGAGCGACCACGTCGTTTCGTTGATGTCCGACGGAAAGGGTTTATCCAAATAGTTAGGAGTGCTCACATCATGAATCACGAAGTAGCGGGCGAACGGCGCATTCGGGTCAATGGTATTCGCGCGCGCAAGGCTGTCGGAGAGCGAGCCTCCCAAATCCGCTTCGCTGATGCTGTGCTCCACTAGATAACGCTTGAGCGAAGTCTGATCGAACGGCAAAGATTTTCCGATCAACTTTTCCAGAGGAGAGGGCAAATGTTTAAGTGGCGCGCCCAAGTGCCCGCCAACGAGCACTGGGCGCAACAGGCAGCGCGCCTGCTCCTGCGGCGTGCCTTTGTAGCTCAAGGTCGCGTCATCGAAAGCGCATGGAACATCCTGTGCACATGCGTTGATTGAAATCAGAGTTGCCGCCAACAGGCAGAGCAGGAGTTTCAGCAAAGTAATGCGTCGGAAGTCAGTCACTATAGCGTCACCACGCCGAAAGCCCTGCCTCCAGCAACGTCTGTAAGTGATTGAAAAGAAGTGGCGTCCCGTACGGGAGTCGAACCCGTGTCGCCGCCGTGAAAGGGCGGTGTCCTAGGCCACTAGACGAACGGGACTAGCGCGGTTAAGCGATGTGCACGTCGGAAGCGAAATTCAAGCCGGAGCGGTCGGCCATAAGCACCGAACACTTCAGATAAAGGTTCGCTTATCGGGCGTTGAATAAAATTACAGTACATCAAGAGAGAGTGTCAACCGGACAAACTTCCCGGCGTTTGTGTTATAAGAAGAGCGCGAGAGGAGAAGATTAAAGCGATGGCTCTCAGAAGCATCTCAGAGATAATTGGCGACTTGTCAAAGCCCATTCCACGTCGCTTGCTGAAATCTAAAACAGTTGGTGGACAGAAGATTCTATTCTTGCCATGGCACACGGCTGTTAAATTCCTGGACCTCTACGCGCCCGGCTGGTCTTATGAGATTCGACACTTGACGGGCATCGGCGGAAAACTCGTCCTTGTCTCGCGCATCAGTATTCCTTGCGCCGAAGGGATAGTCTATCGTGAGGCCACAGGACAGGAGGATGAGGACGTGGACAAATTTGGGGACCCGAGTTCAAATGCCGAGAGTATGTCGCTGCGACGCGCAGCCGCGAAGTTCGGACTTGGGCTTGGACTCTATGAAGGACCACAGACACAAAGCGGGGCAAACGATGTCGGAAGACCGTGAAGGAAAAGCAGAAGCCAGAAGGAAGAGCAGAATTCAGGAGCCAGAATACAGAAGTCAGAATATCGGCGGAAGCCACATTTACAGATTTTCTTTTCTTCTGGCTTCTGGCTGCTGACTCCTGACTTTTGCTTTTCAAAAATATGCAAACGCTCTTTGTCTTCTTCGTCTGCCGTGCGACGTGTCTCGTCAAAGTGGCTTTGGATTGGGCGTTTGCCTTTCCGTCAGGCGAGAGTTGGAACTATAATTCCTGGTCTCCCGCATCTAGCTCGCGGAACTTTTTGAGCAGATAAATTAAAGCAGTCAGGCGTACGTCCCTGAATTCCAGACCGACTATTCGACCCGGAGGTTAAAGATCATGTCTAAGAAATCCCCTAGCCGCGCAGCCATTATTCTCGCAGCATCAATCTTGTCGCTCTGTTTGGCAAGTGTCGCTTTCGGACAGGGTGGCTCTGGCAGTCTGTCGCGCGATGGCGGCGGCGTGAGTTCGACCATCAGCGACGTGGCGGGTGGCGCAGGCCAGGCCACAGTCAAACGCACAATCGCTCGCCGTCCGATTACCAGAACTTCGACCACACAACGTCGCCCGCGCCCGGCGACTGCGCGTCAAAAGATGGACGCCGACGATTATGACGATCAAGGCGACAAGTTTCTGGACGCTGGCAAGTATCAGGAAGCTCTTAACGCTTACAAGCAGGCCGTGCGCCTCAAGCCGGACATGGCTGACGCTCATTACAGCATGGGCTGGATTTATAACGAGCTGAATAATTATCCGCAGGCTGTTGATTCTCTCGGCCAAGCGGTTCGTTACAAGCCCGATTACGCGGAGGCTCAGAAAGAACTGGGCTACGCTTACCGCAATCTGGGCAAATATGACGAAGCCATCGCAGCCTATCGCCAGGCGATTCGTCTCAATCCTGAATACGCGCAGGCTTACTACGAACTGGGCTGGACCTTCAACGACTTGAAGAAATACGACCAGGCGCTCGTTCCGCTCAACCAGGCCGTCTTGAAGAAGAGCGATTACGCCGAAGCGCATAACGAACTCGGCTACGCTTATCGCAAGCTAGGTCGCTACAAAGATGCGATAGAGTCTTACACGGAAGCCGTGACACTCAAGCCGGATTACGCCTCAGCCTATTTCGGTCTCGGCGATGTCTATTTCTACAACACGAGCCAGTACCAGCAGGCGATTGCTGCTTATCAACGCGCGCTTAATATCAATCCGAACAATGCGACGGCCAACTACAACATCGGTTGGTCATATAACGAGTTGAAGCAGTACGAGCAGGCGGTCGCCGCTCTTCAGAAAGCCATCGCGCTTAAAGCGGATTACCCTGAAGCTTATGCAGAGCTTGGCTTCGCCTATCGCAGGCTGGAACGCTACCCCGAAGCGATTCAGAGCTATAAGCAAGCCATCAATCTCAAGGCCGATTACGCGCAGCCCTATTTTGGTCTCGGTGACGTTTACTACTACAACCTGCAAAAGTATCCGGAAGCGGTCACAGCTTATGAAGAGGCGCTCAGGCTCAAGCCCGGCAATGCGACGGCCAACTACAACGTCGGCTGGGTCTATAACGACATGAACCGTTACTCGGACGCCGTGCCCGTCTTGCAGGAAGCCGTGCGCATCAAGCCGGAGTACGCCGAAGCTTATAACGAGTTGGGCTATGCCTACCTCTACATGAAACAGTTCCAGCCCGCGATTGGAGCTTTCCAACAGGCGATTCGCATCAAGAGCGACTACGGTCTGGCTCACTTCAACTTAGGCATCACCTATCTCTCGATGGGCAACAAGAACGGAGCCATGCAGGAGTACAGAACGCTCCGCACGATTGACCAGCAGAGAGCGGAGAAGCTTTTGGCAGAGATTAACAAGTAAAAATAGTGAGCAGTGAGCAGTAAGCGGTGAGCAGTAAGCAGCAGATTAAGGATTGATGGAGGGGCTGCTTTAACGATAGTCCCGGACTTAACGGGCTAAAACTCACTGCTAACTGCTTACTGCTCACTGCTCACTATCTTTTCCTTCCGGCAACTCTCCACACAATTCCGCCATCAGAGAAGTCATCAGTCCACAATGCCCGGTTGAGTTTGACGGGCGCGCAGGGGGAATTCCTGTCCCTCAAAATTTTTTGAAGCGACGGCATATCTTTTTTGAGGTTGCCGGTACTAAATAAACGGGAAACGAAATTTCCCGCCGACCGAACGCGGGGGCAAACCGAGTTGCCCGAAAGCATGACAGACGAAAGATTGCTGGCCGAAGCAAGTCGCGGGCGTGAAGCGGCTTTTCTGGAACTGTACGAGCGTCATCGTGACGCTGTCTTCCGCTTTGCCTATCGCATGCTCGGCTCTACGGAGTTGGCTGAAGATGTCACGCACGACTGTTTCCTGAGTCTGCTCAAGCATCCCATGCGCTTCGAGGGAACGCGCTCGTCATTGAAAACTTATTTGCTGGCCGCCGCGAGGAATCTTTCGATGAAGCAGTTTCGCTCCGTGCGGGGCGAGGACGCGCTCGAAGATTTAACTACTGAGCCGTCCGTCCCCGAAAGACGCGGGCCGCTTCATCGGCTGCTCGACGAAGAGCTGGGGCGCGCTGTCCGTCATGCGATTGAATCACTCGCGCCGCTGCAACGCGAGGCTTTAATTCTCTTTGAATATGAAGAGATGTCGCTTGCGGAGATTGCGGAAATCGTCGGGACGGACACCGGAACTGTCAAGGCCAGGCTGCATCGCGCGCGCCAGAGCTTGAAGCGCCAGCTTGCTCCTTATATCGAGAGCAACAAGGAAGAGGTAATCGTGGACGAGGTGTTGAAATGAGAGACGACAAAGACACTGGCCCACTTTCAATTTACAAGAATCGTGGCGAGCAAGACTCTCTGAGCTTTGACTCGTCGGACGAGCGGGAATTAAGAGCCTTGTTCCAGAAATGGAGCGTGCCCGAATGTTCCCCTGCTCTGGACTCGCGCATCACTGAATCCTATCGACAACAGATAAATTCTTTAGAAGAACGTCAGGAGGTTTTTATGAAACAGTGTCCCACCTGCCAGGAAGAATTCGCCAACAAGTTCAGCTTCTGCCCTGTTGACGGCACGCCTTTGAACGAAGCCGTAGCCAACATAGACCCTTCAGCTCAAACGATACCTTCAATTCATCTTGGCGGAGCTTACGCCGCCGCCGCGCTCGTTCCAGCCGGAGCGGAATACCACCTGACGTTCATAGACGACACAGGATTAACACGTCGTCTGATGACGGAATTAAAAGAGGTCGCGCACAATTCAGAATTGACGTGGCCTGAGTTCAAGCGTGATCCTTTCGGCTACTCTGGACGTTTCATCAAAGGTTATGGTGGTTTGGTCTGGCGTTTCTTCTCATCAAGGAATGTCGCCATCGCTACTTCGACCGCACTGCTGGTTGTCCTGACTGCGCTCATCGCCTTCATAGTCGTCGGGCGTCGTCAGGAGCAAGCTGCACTGGCTCAGGCGAATGAAAATATGGCTGTGACACAGATGATTGACGTGCGAGACCTGCCTGACGAGGTCGAGAAAACGAAGCCGGACAAAGGCATCGGCACAGGCAAGGGCGGTCGCGTCGGCTTCAATAACGGCAAAGGTGAGGGAAGTCTGCCGCAGCCCTCTAAAGCTGGTGGCGGCGGCGGTGGTGGACAACAAGACGCTCTGGCCGCTCAGGTCGGCAAGATTCCTCCGCCATCTGAGATTCAGGCGAAGATTCCGACCATACCTCCGCCCAATCCGATGCTGCCCGTCGCAGGCATCAACATTGACCCGGCTCTCTACAAGAATCTGCCTTACGACCGCTTCGGCGACCCGCGCTCGAAATCAACTGCGACGAGCGCAGGCCCCGGCGTCGGCAACGGCATGGGCAACGGGACGGGCGCAGGCATTGGCGAGGGCGATGGACAAGGCTTCGGCCCCGGCCATGATAAAAATATGGGCGGCGGTAATTACCGGCAAGGCGGCGGCGGAAGCGGAGGAAGCACTGGCAACAATGGCGACCTTGATGGAACCTTTACTCCAAGCCAGGTTGAAGTGAAGGCACGCATCCTCTCGCGTCCAGAGCCGCAGTACACGGAAGAGGCCAGAAAGAATCAGGTCTCTGGAACGGTCGTCTTGAGAGCGGTCTTCTCTTCGAGCGGACAGGTGACGAACATTCGCACGGTCAGCGGTCTTCCATACGGTTTGACTGAAAGAGCGATTGCTGCGGCGCGGATGATTCGCTTCTCTCCAGCCATGAAAGGCGGGCGCGCCGTCTCGCAGTACATACAGATCGAATATAACTTCAATCTGTACTAAACCTCGCTAGAGGTGAGTGGAATGATAGTGCGGCGCTTCGTCTTCAAGATGGAGTGCCGCTTTGTTTTGGGCAAAGCGGGATGTTAGTTCCGCCTGCGGTACTGACCTGTTCTCAACTTGCAAGGCGCGGACTCGTGCTCCGTTCTAACTCTGAAAATTCGGGAACTGTGTCCAGTGTCAGGTATCTAAACCTAATCAAGCTGGGCTGACTTTCAAACTTTTATACGCGGCGCTCTCGTTCATGCGCCGCGCTCGACTCCACAGCTCTTTTTTCAGGAGAAGAACCCATGCGCCAAAAGTTTCTCTTCAAGCTCGCCCTGTTATTGATGGTCTCGCTCGCTTGCGCTGGCCTCGTTGTTTCCATCAACCGCTCGGACGTTGCACAGGCCGCGCCACAGGAAGAGGCCACGCCCGGCTCGCTCCAGGCCCTGGACGCGAAGGGCTTGCCGCGCGGCCTGTGTCCGCTCAAGCACACGGATGTCAAGGCGGAGATTAGCGGCTTTCTTTCGCGCGTGCGCGTCACGCAGGAGTTCGAGAATCCTTACAAAGATAAGATCGAAGCTGTTTACACTTTCCCTCTTCCCTCCGAAGCAGCCGTTGACGATATGACGATGCAGGTCGGCGACCGCACCGTTAAAGGAAAAATCCTGCGCCGCGAAGAGGCACAGAACGTTTACGAGGCGGCGAAGTCGAACGGGCAGGTCGCCAGTCTTCTTGACCAGGAACGCCCGAACATCTTCACTCAGTCAGTCGCCAACATCATGCCGGGCGAAAAGGTTGTGGTGACGATCAGCTATGTTGAGACTTTGAAGTACGAAGACGGCTCTTACCAATTCGTCTTCCCGATGGTCGTCGCGCCGCGCTACATTCCGGGCGCACCCACGAGCAATGGCGCGGGCGGGACCAGCCCGAACACGACGCAGGTCCCGGATGCTTCGCGCATCACACCGCCCGTCACGCCCAAAGGCACACGCGCAGGCCAGGACATCAGCGTTGATGTCACGCTCGACGCGGGCGTGCCGCTTGAGAGCATCGAATCGAAGACTCACGAGATAGATGTTGAAAGACCGAATGGTTGGAGCGCGCACGTTCATCTGAAGAACAAGGACGAGATTCCAAACAAAGATTTCATCCTCAAATACGATGTCGCGGGCAAGCGCGTTGAAGATGCGCTCTTGACGCACCGCGACGAGCGCGGCGGCTTCTTCACCTTCATCCTTCAGCCGCCGGACCGCGTCACGGTCGAAGACGTGACCCCGAAAGAGATCGTCTTCGTGCTTGACACTTCCGGCTCCATGTCCGGCTTTCCGATTGAGAAGGCGAAAGAGGCCATGAAGCTCGCGCTCGATGGACTCTACCCGCAGGACACTTTCAACCTCATCACGTTCGCGGGCGACACTCACATACTCTTCGACAAACCTGTTCCCGCCACGAAAGAGAACATGTTGAAGGCGCAAAAATTTTTGGAAGAGCGCGAAGGCAGTGGGGGGACAGAGATGATGCAGGCAATCAATGCCGCGCTCGAACCTTCGGACGCGCAGGACCACATACGAATCGTCTGCTTCATGACGGACGGGGAGGTCGGAAACGATTTCGAGATTATCTCTGAAGTTCAAAAACATCCGAACGCGCGCGTCTTCTCCTTCGGCATCGGAAGCTCTGTCAACCATTTTCTGCTCGACAAGATTGCGGAAGAAGGCAGAGGCGAAGCCGAATACGTCGGACTCAATGATGATGGCTCTGCTGCCGCGCGCAAGTTTCACGAGCGCGTGCGCAGTCCGCTGTTAACGGACATCTCTGTTGATTGGAACGGTCTGCCCGTCGCTGATGTCTATCCGAAACGCATCCCAGACCTCTTCAGCGCAAAGCCTGTGGTCCTGACAGGACGCTACACGGGCGCGGGTCATGGTGTGCTTCGCTTGAAAGGGAAGATGTCTGGCAGAGATTTCGTGCGCGAGATTCCGGTTGACCTTCCAGACTCAGACGCGCGGCATGATGTCCTGGCGACACTCTGGGCGCGCACGCGCATTGATGAATTGATGAGCAGGGATTATGCGGGGATGCAACAGAACAACGCTCACGCCGATGTCAAAGAGACCATCACACAGCTCGGGCTTGAGTATCGCCTGATGACGCAGTTCACCTCGTTCGTCGCCGTCGAAGAGATGGTCGTGACCGATGGCGGACAGCCGCGCCGCATAGACGTGCCCGTCGAGATGCCGGAAGGCATGAGCCGCGAGGGTACTTTCGGTCTTGATGGAACTAACATAAGCTCGGCGCAGTTCTCTAACTTTCCAACACAAAGGACTGTGCAAAGTCTCTACACAATTGCGCCGTCAGTTGGTCGTAGCGGCCTGAGAGATAAAAATGCGGCGGAGAAAGCCAAAAATCCCAGGCCGTCAGTTGCTCGCAACAGAAATGGTGGTGGCGCTGGCGGCGGAACGGGCACTGGCGTGGGTTATGGTTCGGGTAACGGAGGCAAAGGCACGAGTACAACGGTAACTGTTGGCGGTGCTGCCCAGCCGAAACCTGTGGCGATGGATGTTGACGAAAAGTCAATCGTGAACGCGCCTCCGAGAAAACTGACTCCGGCGGAAGAGAAGCGGCAGCAGTTGATGACGAAGTTGAATCCTTCGCTCGTCGCCCTGGTTGATCGCTTGAAGGATAAGAACGCGAAGCCGGGCGCGGACGAGAGCTTATTTGTCCGCGACGGCAAGGCCGAGATTCAAATCTGGCTGACTGATAAATCGGACGAAGCGCTCGCCGAGCTTAAGAAACTTGGCTTTGAAGTCGTCCTTGATCCGAAGACAGCCAAGATGGTCATCGGTCGCCTGCCGGTAGAAAAACTCGCGGCGCTCGCGGAACTGAAATTCGTCCGCTACGTCGCGCCGATGACGAGCAAGTAAGAATGAGAACTGTAGGGGCAGAGGCCCACTCCCTGCCCGCTTGTTTCATAAAGACGGCGGGCAGCGTGTAAGCCTCCGCCCCTACAATTTTCGTGCTGCGGTCTCCTGCCAATTGCATACTGCTATTCACACCACTCGCGCGTGACCTCGTGCCTGTAGTCAAAGAGTCTTTGCAAGCGCGGCTCGACGAGAACGGGCGCGGCCAAGCATCCGAGAAATCCGAGCGGCGGCTCGTACTCAATCTCATCTCTTAAGATAGCTCCTTCTTCGTGCGGCTTGACGATGTGGCGGTGACGCCACTTGCGAAAAGGGCCATGCACCTGCACGTCCTCGAACATGTGTGGCGGGTCGTAAGCGGTGTGCTTGGCGACCCAGCGCAACGGAAAGAGGCCGAACAAACGCGTCTCGACAATCGCCACAGATCCGACGCGCAAATTCGGCGCAGGCTCTATCACGCGCGCCTTCTCCCAGGGCGGAGTCAGTCGCGCGAGCGCGTCCGGCAATTCGTGAAAGGCAAAGACGCGCTCTGGCTGCGCTTTGATTAAGCTCTCTTTAACGAAATTCATTTTTGACTTGTCTTCCTTAATCCTCTCCCGGCATTTATAGCAGATTGCAAGTGAACGTCGAGAGCAGGGAAGAAAAGCAAGGCGGAAGGCGGAAGGAAGAAAAGCGATGCGGGGACGCGGCGACGCGGAGACGCGGAGAGAAAGACGGCAATCTCCGCGTCTCCGCGTCTCCCGCTCTTCGCGTCTTTTCTTTCATCCTTGCTTTTCTCCTCTGTTGTCATTTTTCGCTGATCGCTTGACAAAACATCATTTGTAACTTTAACTGTTACGAAGAAAGATTTCCCTAAGAGAGTGCTGTAAAGAGATGCCTTCGAGCAGTCGTTTCGCAATCGCCGTGCATGTGCTGACATTGATGGCCGAGCGCGGCGACGTGCCTCTGAAATCCGACATGGTCGCCTGTAGCGTCAACACGAACCCTGTTGTCATCCGGCGCATCGTCTGCTCTTTGCAGCGCGCACGGATTGTTACATCGCAAACGGGCGCAACGGGCGGCTCAAAGCTTGCGCGCGCCCCACGCGAGATCACGCTCTTAGAGATTTACAGAGCCGTCGAAGGAGGTCGCCTCTTATCACTACACCGCCAGCGACCGGACCCGCATTGCTCCGTCGGGATGAACATAGAGGATGTCCTTTCCGTAATCTTGAGAGAAGCGGAAGAAGCTTTCGAGCAGGTGTTGGCAAAGATCACGGTGGAGAAAGTCTTGCGCGCCGTCAGAACCTGTGGCGCGCGCAAGAAGGGGCATAGAAGAGCAATCAGGTGAAAGTCGGCTTAGAGCTGAAGCAGAGAAGGAAATAGAAACGATGCAAGTCATCTCAACATCAAGCAGCAACTTTGAAGCTGTAGAAGCGCAGGGCATAGCCAACAATTTTAAGACGGATGACGAGTTGCTTGACGCTTATTCGCGCGCAGTCATCGGCGCGGCTGAGCGTGTTAGCCCGTCCGTCGTCAACATAGAGGTCAGAGAGCGCGTGGAAGGACAGACCGCCAGAGCGCGGCGGCTACCGGAGCGCGGCGGCGGCAGCGGCTCTGGCTTCATCTTCACGCCCGACGGTTTTATCTTGACCAATAGCCATGTCGTTCACAATGCTGCGAGCATGGATGTGATGCTCAACGATGGTCATCGCTATCAGGCGCAACTGGTCGGCGATGATCCGCACACAGACCTGGCGGTGATACGGATCAACGCGCCCAATCTTGTGCCCGTGCGCTTTGGCGATTCGCAGAGCATACGAGCGGGACAGGTCGTCATCGCTATCGGCAACCCTTACGGCTTTCAATGCACTGTGACCGCAGGCGTGGTCAGCGCGCTTGGGCGTTCATTAAGAGCAAACTCTGGCCGTTTGATTGACGACATCATTCAAACGGATGCGGCGCTCAATCCAGGCAATTCCGGTGGCCCGCTCGTCACGTCGCGCGGCGAAGTTGTCGGTGTCAACACAGCCGTCATCTTGCCAGCGCAGGGAATCTGCTTTGCGATAGCCATTAACACCGCGAAGTTCGTCGCCGGTCGCTTGATAAAAGATGGTCGCATCCGCCGCAGCTACATAGGCGTCGCCGGACAGAACGTGCCATTGCCGCGCCGCGTCGTCCGTTTCTATAATCTGGAAGCTGAGCATGGCATCCTCGTCGTTCAAATGGACGAGAACAGCCCGGCGCGCAGAAGCGGCTTGCAAGAGGGCGATGTCATCATCGGTTTTGCTGGTCAAGCGGTCGCGGGAATAGATGAATTGCACAAGCTGCTGACCGAAGAGCGCGTCGGCCAGAGCGCACCGCTCGAAGTCATCCGCCGCACAGAGCGTTTGACTCTCAACATCATTCCGCGTGAAGTAGTCTGAAGGGATGAGGGCGGAGGGATGAAGGAAAAGAAAGACTGTAAGACCAGCGAGTTTTTCTTCATCCCTCATCCCTCCGCCCTCATCCCTTTTTTACCGGAGTTCCTTTGATGCACATCCTGATAGGGATTCTTGGCTGCATCCTGATTCTAATCATCCTCTGGGATGTCTTCGAGACGATCATCCTGCCGAGACGCGTCTCGCGTAAGTTCCGGCTCGCGCGGCTCTATTACATGAATAGCTGGCGGACGGTCTCCAGCCTTGTTCGGCGCATGCGTCCGGGCAGAGCGCGCGAGCGTTATCTGGGATTCTACGGGCCGCTCTCCTTGCTTTTTCTCTTCGTCATCTGGGGCATCACTCTGATTGTCGGCTTCGCCATGATTCACTGGGCCATTGGCTCTAGGATCAGCGCGGTTGGCGGGGCATCAACTTTCAGGTCAGACCTCTATTTCAGCGGCACGACATTCTTCACGCTCGGTCTCGGAGACATCGCGCCGACGACGCCCTGGTCGCGCTTTGCGACTGTCCTTGAGGCCGGAACGGGCTTCGGCTTTCTGGCTATCGTCATAGGTTATCTGCCTGTCATCTATCAGGCTTTCTCGCGGCGCGAGGCGAACATCTCTCTGTTGGACGCGCGCGCAGGCTCGCCGCCCAGCGCCACAGAGCTTCTTGCCAGGCACGGTCGCGACCACAGCCTTGATGCTCTCGGAGAACTTTTGCACGAGTGGGAGCGTTGGTCTGCCGAATTGTTGGAGAGCCATCTCTCTTATCCCGTGCTGGTCTATTTTCGCTCGCAGCACGAAAATCAATCCTGGCTCGCGGCATTAACGACCATCCTGGATACTTGTTCGTTGATTGTCGTTGGCATTGAGAGCGGTCCTTTCTGGCAGGCGAAGATGACGTTTGCGATGGCGCGTCACGCGCTGGTTGATCTCGCCCAGATTTTTAATACCAGCCCACGCGCACCCGAAGTTGAACGCTTGCCGCCTGAGACGCTCGCGCAGATGCGGAGGACTCTGGCCGCTGCCGGAATAAATGTGCGCGACGGGCAGGAGGCGGAAAAGAAGCTGGCAGAGTTGCGCCGCATGTATGAGCCTTATGTCAATTCTTTGGCAAGGTATCTGTTTATGAATCTCCCGCCCTGGATACATCCGGGCGATGCTATGGACAACTGGCAGACGAGTGCCTGGGAGCGCAACCCGACGGTCTTCGCTTCAAGCCCCGCTCCGGTCCAAGCTCCCGATTACACGAAACAGATGCCGTTTGATTGATTTGTCCGCAAGAGAAACAAGAGGTGTGGATATGGCTAGAGGGTGGGAAAGCAAAGCGGTCGAAGACCAGATAGAAGAGGCCGAAAAGCGTGCTCAGAAGAGAGGAGCGGAGGATGATCTGACGCCGGAGGAGCGCGCACGCCGCAACCGTTTGGAGTCGCTCAGGCTCTCACGCTCGCGCACACTGACACAACTTGAACAAGCTACGAGACCCGCACATCGCGCGATGCTGCAAAGAACTCTTCAAGCTTTGGAAGCGGAGATTGATGAGTTGAGTCAATGAGCGGAAGTTAATGAGCAGCGATACTTGAATAGCTTGTAGCAGATGCCGCGTCAGCGGCCAACTGAATTTAACGTGAGTTCGACTCAGACTCTTTTAGTCAACCACAATCCTTACTTAATCATCGTGCCTGTTCTGCCCCACCGCGTGTTCTTGAAAATGTCTATCAGCGGAAAGGTTGAAGGCGCGCTCTCGTCCTTCGACCAGAAGACGAAAAGGGCGCGGCCTATGACGAGATTGCCCTCAACGGGACCCCACGCGCGGCTGTCCGCGCTGTTGTCTCGATTGTCACCCATCACGAAATAACTGTTGTCAGGAATTTTGTAAGGCTCCTTCACCGCGTAGTGGAAAATCGGAGGCACCTCTTCCGTCTTGTCCGGTGACAGCATAGTGCTCTCGAAATAATAGACAGTGTAAGGCTCACCTGCGCGCGGCGGATTATTTGTAGGCTCAAGAGGAGTCTTGTCGTTTGGGTCCCGCCTGACCGTGACGCGATGCTCCGGCAAGACCTGCCCGTTGATAAGCACGTTCGCCCCGCGCACTTCGATTGTCTCGCCCGGTAGCCCAATTACGCGTTTGATGTAAAAGTCTTTGTAGGGCGTCACCTTGTACGACTCGTCAGAACCCGGATTGTCATTATCGCCGGGATACTTGAAGACGATGATGTCGCCGCGGCGTATATTGCGCTGCGGGAGAAAGAATGGGTGCGAGCCGGGCGCGAATATGAACTTGTCAATCAGGAAGTAGTCGCCGATGAGGATCGTGTTGAGCATAGAGCCTGTCGGCACGCCCACCGTGCGACCAATGAAGGTGATGAAAAAGACGAACATGATGGCCGTGTAGATGGCCGACTCGAAATATTCGCGCCAGACGGATTTCGGCGGCCCCGGCTGTTCTTTAGCCTCGGCAGACTTTTTCGACGAAGCTTTGGTCTCTCGCTTATCAGCTTGAGAGCGAGCATTTTCAACTTTAGATTTTTTCCGAGACATCTTTGGCATCGTACACAAGAGAATGAAAAATGAAAAATTAAAAATGTGAAATTAGAAAACAAGGGCGTTTTTTTACACTTTTGCATTTTACATTTTTAATTTTTCATTCTCTTTCGCAGAACCATTTTCAGCCCATCGAGCGGGCGCAGTGACATGGCCGGTTGAATCGTCACCTTCTGATTGGGTGCAAGCTCAAGGCGAAACTTCTGTGCGATGCTCGCCATCAGGAGGACGATCTCCATCATCGCAAAGGAATTTCCGATGCAGAGGCGCGGGCCGCCACCAAAAGGAAAATATGCATACTTCGGCAAGCTGCTCGTGAACTCCGGCGTCCAACGCTCAGGCTTAAACTCGCGCGGCGCTGTAAAGAAGCGCGCGTCCTTTTGCACGACCCAAGTCGGCATAAATACTTGCATCCCCGAGGGTACGAAATAGCCGCCGATTTCACAATCCTTCACAGCCTCACGACCGATAGCGTAGGCGGGCGGGTAGAGCCGCATGGATTCCTTGACAATCATCTCTGTAAACTTCAGGCGCGGCATGTCCGCAGCAACAGGTTCGCGCTCTCCGATGACTTCATCAAGCTCCTGCCGGAATTTCGTTTCCGCTTCCGGGTGGCGCGAGAGCAGATACCAACTCCACGTCAAGACGAGCGCAGTCGTCTCCTGTCCGGCGAGAAAGAGAGTGATGACCTCGTCGCGCAATTGCTGGTCTGTCATGTGACTGCCGTCTTCGTCGTGCGCTTGCAGAAGCATCGAGAGCAGGTCGCCCTGATCTTTGTTCCCGCTTGCTCGCCTTTGCGCGATGATGCGATAGACGACTTCGTCCAATTGCGCCGCCGTTTTATGAAAGCGACGGTTGCCTGGCGTCGGCAGCCTGTTATCAACGATCCATTTGAGAGTCGCCTGCGAGCCGAAAGGCTCAACCAGAGAAGAGATCGCGCTGGCTACCTTTTCGGCATCGTCCGTCACATCAACGTTGAAGAGCGTGTGCGTCACGATCTCCATCGTCAAACGCATCATGTCATGATGAATGTCGCGCGTCTCGCCCTCCTTCCAAGTCTCAATCATCCTCAAGGCATCGCGCACCATCATCTGCCCGTAGCCATTGATGCGCTCGCGGTGAAAAGCAGGCTGTGCGAGCCTGCGCTGTCGCCGCCAAAAATCGCCTTCGCTCGTCAGCAGGCCATTGCCGAGAAGACGATTGAAGAAAGGCGTGCGGAAAGAGAGCGGCTTGATGAAATTCTTGTTGTTGGTCGCCAACACCTCTTCAATGTGGTCCGGGTGATATATGAAATACGCAGGGACATAGAGGAAGCGTGCTCGGACTATGTCGCCGTAATCGCGCGCCAGCATTTCCATAAAAGCCAGAGAGTCTCTGTTGAACTCGGGCATCACACCCAGAAAAAAGTTTCCTTTCGGCCCCTGGGGGATGAGTGTCGCGGACATCGTTTGAATACTCCTCTTTCGGTGTTGCCGACCACCTGCCTCAGGCGAAACAAGGCGCAAGATTCGCCATGTGCATCATTTCACAAAATAGTACACGCATCCGCCACGCGCTGCAACTTTATCTCTCCCGCGTTCGTGTTCTATTGATTCCAGCGTATTGGTTGGAGTTGAAGTGAACCGCAGAGGACGCAGAGCGCAGAGGAAGAGCAATAGTAAATTAGAGATTTCAAATTTGAACTCTGCTATCTCAAATTCTCTTCAATGCTCCGCGTTCCTCCGCGTCCTCTGCGGTTAATTACTCGTAGCTAAACACACAAGTATGGCCTCAGTAGTCGTGCTATCATCCGTGCGAGTTGGCGAAACGTTCAGGCTTACAACTTCAAATCTTCTAAGGAGTGGACATGGGCCGCGCAAGAATTTTTCTTTTTGCATTAATCCTTTTCCTCTGCGGATCGCAGGCGCACATCCTGCAAGCGCAAGAGCAGCACACGCTGACGGGCGAGTTTCGCACGCACAAGAATTTTCACTCACGCTTTCTCTCGGCTGACAGAGATGTGCTCATCTATTTGCCGCCCGGTTACGACGCGGACAAGCGGAAGCATTACCCAGTCCTGTACCTGCACGACGGGCAGAACCTTTTTGACGGGGCGACCTCTTTCATCAAGGGCGCGGAGTGGCGCGTTGACGAAACTGCGCAGAGCTTGATTGCAGAGAAAACGATTCAGCCCATAGTCATCGTCGGCATCTACAACTCTGGCAGCGACCGCATAGACGAATACACGCCGACGGCTGATGCGAAGTACAAGGGCGGCCACGCGGACGCTTACGGTCGCATGATTGTCGAAGAACTCAAGCCCTTCATTGATTCCAACTACCGCACATTAAAGGACGCCAATAATACAGGCTTGGGCGGGTCGTCGCTCGGCGGTCTGGTCTCGCTCTATCTCGCGCTCAAGTATCCTAATGTTTTCGGAAAAGCAGCCATCATCTCGCCTTCGGTCTGGTGGGACAAAAAAGAGATCGTGCGTGAGGTCGAGATATTGAAGAAGAGGCCGCGCCTGCGCATCTGGCTCGACACGGGAACGAAAGAGGGCGGGAACGAGAGTGAAGCAAACGAAACAACCATGAACGCGCGCGCCCTTCGCGATGCGCTCATTGCAAAAGGCTGGAAGGAAAGTAAGGACTTGAAATATTTCGAGGCTGTCGGCGCAGGCCATAACGAGCGCGCCTGGGAACAACGTGTCGGGCCGATGCTCAAGTTTCTTTTTCCGAGAAAGTAGGGAAAACAGTGATGAGTGATGGGTAATGAGTGATGAGTAAAAGCGTGTCTTTACTCATCACCCATCACTCATCACTCATCACTTCTTTTTTGTTGACATCTCAAGCCATCGAGAATTATTGTCTCGACTGTTCTTATTTATGCTTGCAAGAAGCTCTTCTCTTGTGAGTCCCGCTCAAAAACGGATTCAATCAAAGGTTAACTTGTCGGAGCTATTCGGCAATCTCATCTCAAAAGGAGTTGTTCTGTTATGGCTAAAGCAGAGCAGGCGGCCAATGCTGCGCGCCCGCTTCATTCTTCCGCTACGAAAGAAGGATTGACCGTCAAGGTTTATCGCGGTGACGGGTCGGCGATGCTGGCCTTCAATCTCGACAAAGCCAAGACCGCAAACCTCGCTGGCTTCGCCATCAAGCGCACATCGCCCAATGGCAAGTCTCAATATCTTCCGAACCGTCTCGGCTTCGCCTCGTGCGTGACAACCGACACCAAGACGGAAGAGATGGAAGGGCATCCCTCGAATGAAGCTCCCTTTCAAAAGTTCGCTTGGGTTGACATTCCCGAAGAGATGTTGCCTGGAGATTTTAAGTACGATGTGACCGCAATGTACTTTGATGCGGGCGGCAAGTTGAAGTCAGGACCAACCGTTGAAGTCTCGCTTGAGATTGAGCCGCGAAAGGTCGGTGATTTCGAGTTCGGTTTTACACGCGGTTATCTCTCGTCGCAAGCCTACACAGACCTCTTCAAGAACGCGCCCATCCGCCCTGCGAAGAAGACGCTCGATTACAAAACCAAGTCTTACCAGAAGCAGTACGAATGGCTCGGCTATCACGCGCGAAAATTGGTCTTTGATTTCGTCGCAGAGTGTCTGGCGGACAAGAGCATCACGGTTGACCTCTTCGCTTATGATTTGGACGAGCCGGATTTCGTCCGTGCGATGCAGAAGCTGGGCAAGCGTCTGCGGGCTTACCTGGACAATGCGCCCTTGCATACCAAGCCGGGCGCGCTTGAGATTGACGCGCACAAAGAATTGGTCAAATCGGCGGGCAAAGATAATGTCGAGCAGGGACACTTTCATCGCTTCGCGCACAACAAGGTGATGATTATGAAGAAGGATGGTAAGCCCGTAAAAGTCTTGACGGGTTCGGCCAACTTCTCCGTGCGCGGCCTTTATGTTCAAGCGAACAACATCCTGGTCTTTGACGACCCGCAGACAGCCGCGCTCTATGAAGAAGCTTTTGAGCAGTCGTTCACGGGCGCAGATAAATTTTCTACTTCCGCGATCGCCGAAGGCTGGCATGATGTGCAGACCAACACGATTCCGAAATTCTCCGTCTGCTTCTCGCCGCACAAGGAAGCGACCACTTCTTTACAGCGCGTTTCGGAGGCGATTCAGAAGGCGGAATCTTCTGTGCTCTTCGCCGTCATGGAGTTGAGCGGCGGCGGTTCTGTCCTTGACGATTTAAAAGCTCTGCCCGCGAAGAAAAATATCTTCTCCTACGGCATGTCGCAGACCGTGTCCGGCATCAAGGTTTATAAGCCGGGCGAAAGTGAAGCACTGGTCGTCCCCTTTGAGTATTTGAAAGGCAAAGTTCCGCCGCCGTTCCATGATGAGTATAGCGGTGGCGCTGGCATTGTGATTCACGACAAGTTCGTCGTCGTTGATTTCAATGGCGAGAACCCTGTGGTCTTCACAGGCTCGTCGAATCTGGCGTCGGGAGGCGAGCAGGCGAACGGCGACAACCTGCTGGCGATTTACGACAAAGAGGTTGCCTCAGCTTACGGCATCGAGGCCCTCCGGCTCGTCGAGCATTATCATTTTCGCGCGCAGATGAAAACGGCTACCTCGACGAACCCGCTCTGCCTTGAAGGAGCAGACGCGAAAGTGAAATGGTGGGAGCCATACTACGATTCAAAGAATATACTTTGTCGCCAGCGCATGCTCTTTAGTAGCTAGAACAACTTTCATCTTTAAGATTCGTCATGCAGACATTGCTCTTAGGCGTCACAATCGTTGGCATGAGCATTCTGCTCGCGCACATAGGTCTGCATCTTGTCCGCAGAAAAGTTCCGCTGCCCGTGCTCGAAACTCAACACGAGGTCGCGGGTTTCATCATCGGAGTTCTGGGCGCAATCTACGCCGTGCTGCTGGCCTTCGTCGTGGTCGTCGTCTGGAATCAGTTCGAGGATGCCAAATCAACGGTCGAGAAGGAAGCGAATCAACTGCACGATCTTTCGCGCATCGCACAGGGCTTTTCAAATCCTACACAGCAACAGATTCTCAACGGTTTGCGGGCTTACGCGCAGTCGGTCGTTGACGACGAATGGAACACGATGTCGGAAGGCAAATCCAGCCCGAAGGCACAGGCGGCGATGGAAAGCCTCTGGCAGATTTACAGGCAGGTTGAGCCGCAGACGAATCGTGAGAACGCGCTCTACGGCGAGTCGCTTGATCGTCTGAGTGATGTGAGCGACAGTCGTCGCCTGCGCATCTTCGCCAGCCGCGACGACATCCCTGTGATAATTCGGATTCTATTGTGGGCCGGAGGCGTGATTACCATCGCCTTCACATACTTCTTCGGCGTCAAGAGCGTTCGTTCGCAAGCCCTGATGACGATGGCGCTCTCGGGCGAGATCGCCTTCATCCTCTTCCTAGTCGTCGCGCTCGACAATCCCTTTCACGGCTACCTGCGCGTCTCGCCAGAGCCGATGCAGACTGTCCTTGAGATGATGAGGCAGATTCCGGGCGGGTGATTCGCTAAACTTGCTTCAGAATCTTCACCTCACTAAAGGTTAAGGACGAGACTGACGACCAATCTCTTTGAAGCTAACGTTCAAGATCGGATACTCGCGCCAGTCTTTATAGTCGTAGTGCCACCATTCAGGCTCATAGACGTTGAAGCCCTCGGCTTCCACCGCGGCGCGGAGCAGGTCGCGCAAACGGCGCGCTTCGGGCGTCGCGCAGGCGTAGTTGATGTGTGAACGCTCAGTCATCTCGTCATAACCGCTCGGCATCTTTACTTCCTCGCCGGTCTTCAGGTCATACATGGTCAGATCAACGGCGCAGCCGCGATTGTGGCGCGACCCCTTGCTCGGGTCTGCGACAAACTCTTTCTTGTCTGCCGGTGTCGCGTCCCAGAAGGTTTTGGTCACAGCCCAGGGACGATAGCCGTCGAAGACTGTGAGGCCATAGCCTTGCCGCTTAAGCGCAGCACTGACGCGCACCAGAGCCTCAGCCGCAGGGCGTTCGAGAAAGGCTCGCGCCTCTTTGTAAACGGCGCGTCCAAGAAAGTTATTTTTCGTCGCATAGCGTATGTCCAGATGAATCGTTGGATCGAGTTTAACCAGCTCTACGAGGTCTGGCTGGCGAAACGTCCCAGTCTCTTTGGGCGGCCCTTGTTGCGCGCCTGTGAGCGAGCAGAGGATTGCGAGCAGGCAGAGAACTGATAAACTGCGCCGGGTGTTTTTCAAGCTGTGCCTCCAGAGATGGAAAGATTATTTGGCGTTTGAGATTACATGAAGCATGCGTGGAGTGGAAAGAGAAAATTCACCACAGAGGACACAGAGGAGAAGAAGAGAAAAAGCAATCTCAGATTTGAGATTTCAAATTTCAAATCTGAGATTACAGATTCCAGCTTTCAGAAATTCCCTCTGTGTTCCTCTGTGCCCTCTGTGGTGAAATTTGAATTGTTATGTACGAGACTTTAAGAGGGATCCAGAATGACAGGCTATGTTCTCGCAATTGACCAGGGCACGACGGGCACAAAAGTTATAGTCTTCGATGTGCAAGGAAATGTTAAGGGTCTCGCTTACTCTGAATTCACACAGCATTATCCGAAGCCTGGTTGGGTCGAGCACGAGGCGGAAGAAATCTGGACGGTCACACACAATCTCATCCGCGAAGCCTTAGACAAGGCAGAGATCAGGCCGTCAGAGATTAAAGCTATCGGAATCACGAACCAGCGCGAGACGACCCTCGTGTGGGAGCGCGAGACTGGCCGACCCGTTGGCCGCGCCATCGTCTGGCAGGACCGGCGCACCGCATCAATCTGCGATGAGTTGAAAGAGCGCGGGCTTGAAGAGACTTTCAGACGGAAGACCGGGCTTGTGTTGGATGCTTACTTTTCGGGGACGAAATTGAAATGGCTTCTAGATAATGTTGATGGATTAAGAGAACGAGCTTTAAGAGACGAGATTGCTTTCGGGACGATAGACTCCTGGCTTGTCTGGAAGCTCACCGGAGGACGAGCGCACGTCACGGACTATTCAAATGCCTCGCGCACATTGCTCTATAACATCCATGATCTTTGTTGGGACAAAGAGCTGCTTGAAATACTCGATGTGCCTGATTCAATCCTGCCGTCAGTCAAACCTTCGTCCTACGTTTACGCCCAGACGGACGAGGGCGTCTTCTTCGGAGCGAGCGTTCCCATCGCTGGCATCGCAGGCGACCAACAAGCCGCGCTCTTCGGCCAGACCTGCTATGAAGTGGGGCACGCCAAGAACACTTACGGCACTGGCTGCTTTCTTCTGCTCAACACAGGCGGCGCAGCCGTTGCCAGCCGTGAAGGCATGTTGACGACAATCGCCTGGGGCATTGGTGGCGAACCGGTCGAGTACGCTCTGGAGGGCGCGGTCTTCATCACGGGCGCGGCTGTGCAGTGGCTGCGTGATGGGCTGGGGATTATCAAGACGGCCTCCGAGACAGAGAGTCTGGCGCGCACGCTCGATTCAAACGACGGGGTCTATTTCGTTCCGGCTCTGGTCGGACTCGGCGCGCCACACTGGGACGCTTACGCGCGAGGCACAATCACAGGAATCACGCGCGGCACAACCCGCGCACACCTGGCGCGTGCCGCGCTTGAGAGCATGTGCTACCAGACGCGCGATGTGGTCCAGGCGATGGAGCGCGATTCGGGAATCAAGTTGAAAGAGATTCGAGCGGATGGCGGAGCCGTCGGAAACGATTTTCTGATGCAGTTTCAGGCGGACATCCTTGGCGTGGCGGTCGAAGTTCCGGCTGTAACGGAGACGACCTCTTTGGGCGCTGCTTACCTGGCGGGACTTGCGGTCGGATTCTGGAAGGGCAAAGAAGAGTTGTGTGCAAAGTGGAAAGTTGCAAGACGCTTCGAGCCGCAGATGAGCGAGGCGGAAAGAGAAAAGTTGTATGAGCGTTGGCTTGAGGCCGTCAGGAGGGCTAGAGATTGGGAGAAGCATTGAAATTCTTTTGGTCTTCCTGGTGACAAATTGATTTTAACCGCAGAGGACGCGGAGGACGCAGAGGGAATTTCTGAAAGCTGGAATCTGTAATCTCAGATTTGAAATTTGAAATCTCAAATTCATATCTCTTCCTCCGCGTCCTCTGCGGTTAATTATTCTGTGTTATTCATCAAAGATAATTAATAACAGTGAGACAGATTCAATCCGGCATCGAAAATCAAACCTTCGATTTGATCGTCATCGGGGCTGGCATCAACGGCGCAGGAATCGCCCGCGATGCCGCGATGCGCGGGCTGAAGGTTCTACTTCTCGACAAAGGCGACATCGCGAGCGGCACTTCAGGTTGGTCCACGCGGCTGATTCATGGCGGGCTGCGTTACCTTGAGCATGGCGAGATCGGTCTCGTTCGGGAATCTTTGAGAGAGCGCGAGCGTCTTCTTCACATTGCGCCGCATCTCGTCAGGCCCCTGCCTTTGCTGATTCCGATTTACAAAGGGAACAAGCGTGGCAAATTCACAATTCGCGCGGGCATGATTGCTTACGACCTGCTCTCGTTCGATAAATCTCTCGAACGACATCGGATGCTCTCGCGTGAAGAGGTTCTCAATCATGTGCCCGGTCTTAGCGCCGATGGTTTGCGCGGCGCGGCTCTTTATTATGACGCACAGGTTGAATATGCAGAGCGTTTGGTTTTGGAAAACGCTCTCTCAGCCGAAGAACACGGCGCGCAGGTCCTCACTTACGCGCGCGTTGATAAATTCATTGTCGAAACAGGCCGCGTGCGCAGGCTGGTCTTCACAAACCTCGTCAACAAAAGCGTTCAGACAGTTCATGCGCAAGTTATTGTGAATGTCGCGGGTCCCTGGGTTGACGAGGTTCTTTCAACGACAGGCGTGAGCGCAAATCGTTTGATCGGCGGCACGAAAGGCAGCCATCTCATTGTTGAAAAGTTTAATGGCGCGCCCGCCAATGCTCTCTACGTCGAGGCTCAGGAAGACGGGCGTCCTTTCTTCATCATCCCCTGGAATGATCTTTATTTAATCGGGACGACAGACTTGCCTTACGACGGAGACCTTGATTGCATTGAAGCGAGCGAGGCGGAGATTGATTACCTGCTCGGCGAGACGAACCGCGTGATTCCTTTGGCGAACCTTAAACGCCGTTCAGCCCTCTACACCTATTCCGGCATTAGACCTCTGCCCGCTTTACACGAGAATGACCCGGCAGGCATCACGCGCCGCCACTTCGTACGCGATCACGCTCCGGCTCTCGAAGGCTTCATCTCAATCATCGGCGGAAAACTGACGACCTACAGAAATCTCTCGGAGCAAACGGTCAATCTAGTCTTCAAAAAGCTCGGCAGAAAATCGCCGCCGTGCTTGACGGCGGATGAAAAACTTCCCGGCGCAAGGAGCGAACATTTCGCAGAGTTCGGACGAGAGTTCAAAGCCGAAAGCGGTCTGCCTGAACATGTAACCAAACGCCTCCTCAGAATCTATGGGACGCGCGCTCGTGACGTTGTCGAGATTGTTGCCGGAGATTCAGAGCTACTCAAGACTTTTGATGATTCAACCGGCGCGATTGGCGCAGAGATTCTTTTCGCGTCTCAAAAAGAGTTGGCTAAGACGCTCACAGATTGTCTGATGCGGCGGACGATGGTTGGATTGAATGGCTCAGCGGGGCTTCGTGCCGTAGAAAACGCCGCGCGCACTGCTCGAAAATATCTGGGCTGGAATGAAAAGCGAGTCGCGCTTGAGATTGACGAATATCGAAAATACGTGCGCCGCTTTCATCCGCGCGCCTTGACGGAAGATTGACGAAACTTCCCGTGCTTCGTGTCATGCCTCAGCCTGTAGATGAGATAGACGACAACCGCTACGTTGATGATGAGCACGATCACTTTGCCGATGCTCGCGTGCTTCGCAAGCTCGTAAATTTCGAGCGGGATTAAAAGAGCTGTGGCGATGACGGTCAGATATTCAGCCCAGTGCTTTTCCAGAAGCAGGCCCACGCCTTCCGTTCCGAGCATCGCCGCATAGAAGAAGCTTCCCGCACCGATCTCTTTTCGCTTGCGGTCATCCAAAAGACCCATCTTCATCACCAGCCCGTGAAGATAGTTGTTGTCATGGTCAACATGCAGCGTGTTGAGCAGGCTCATCATGGCGTCCGCGACATTTTTATGGAGAAGCGAGAACGCCCCGATGGCTGCGGCAACAAGGAGCGCAGCCTTGAAGAGCTTGAAGATTGCGATCAGAAAAATGCCCTTGTCGCGTGAGCCTTGTCGCGGAGTTTTCTTTTTCTTCTTCTTCACGGCAACATTCCGCCAACTCCTTAATTCATCGAAGAGCCAACGCATTCTAATCATGTTCGACTGCGAGCGCCAGAATAAGATAAAGTGGCGCGCGAAGAGAGAAAGAGACGGATGGCGCAAATTCAAGAGCAGACACCGAGTCTTCGTACGGAAGCGATTGCAGGCATCACTACGTTCTTCACGATGGCCTATATCGTCGTCGTCAATCCGGCGATTCTTTCGACCGAAGGCACGGGCATGTCGTTTAGCGGCGTGCTGACGGCAACTGTTTTGGTCTGCTTCGTGATGACGCTCCTGATGGGCTTGTACGCACGGCTACCTTTCGCCGTCGCGCCCGGCATGGGCATCAACGCCTTCTTCACCTTCACGATAATTCTGGGGATGAAAGTTCCCTGGCAATCGGCGCTCGGCATCATCTTCTGGGCGGGCGTGCTCTTTCTGCTAATCTCCGCGACACCTGTGCGCGAGACAATCGCCAAAGCGATTCCACCTGGATTGAGGATTGCGACCGCCGCGGGGCTTGGAATTTTTCTGACCTTCATCGGCTTGAAGAACGCAGGATTTATCGTCGCAGACCCTGTGACATTCGTAAAATTGGGAACGCTCGATGCAAAATCTCTGCTCACTCTGTTGGGATTGGGTGTGAACGTCTGGCTTTTGAAACGGAATAGCTCGCTGGCGTTTCTCTCAGGCATTATTCTGGTCACGTTGATTGCCTGGCTCGCGGGATTCGTCAAAGCTCCCGCGAAATTTTTGAGCGCGCCCGATTTCGGAAGCGTCTTCTTCAAACTGGACATCTTCGGAGCATTGAAGCTCGCGCTCCTGCCAGCCATCATCTCGATCCTCTTCACAGACCTCTTCGATTCGATCTCGACTTTCATCGGCGTCTCGCAAGCGTCCGGCATGTTGGATGAAGAAGGGAATCCGAAGAATCTCAAGCAAGGTCTGATGGTTGACGCGCTCGCCACGCTTGGGGCAGGGCTAGTTGGAACTTCATCGGGCACGGCCTACATCGAATCGGTCGCGGGCATACAGGCTGGAGGACGCACAGGGATGACTTCAGTTTTCACGGCGCTCTGTTTCCTGCCGTGCTTTTTTCTAGCGCCGCTCGCTGGCATGGTTCCACCTTACGCGACCGCGCCCGTGCTGCTTCTAGTCGGCGCAGCCATGTTCACGAGCGTCGCTAAGATAGAGTTCAAGCATCTGGAAGATTCGCTGCCTGTGTTTCTGACCATCGTGCTCATTCCCTTGACGTTCTCCATCACGCAGGGGATTCTCTGGGGATTCATTTCGCACACGGCGCTCTATCTGCTGGCCGGGCGTTACAAAGAGATTCATCCGGTGATGTATGCGCTGGCCTTGATTTCTGTGGGCCTGCTCCTGCTTGAGCACGGGCGATTTTCATAACCGGGCAAAGACGTGTAAAGTATGGCGCAAGCAGTTGGCTTAAGGTCGCCATCATACAATCAAGCTGGAGGAATAGATTTCGTGACCCCCGTTACTCTTTCAATCGCCCTGAGCCTGTTGCTCATGGGCGCGACCGCACAACAAGCAAAGATTCAAACGTCAGCCGACGCTCTTTCATCAGCAAACGTTTTCGCTCAGGGCGGATATAAAACTTACTCTAACGCTCGCTTCGGATATTCGATCTCTTATCCTGCAAACATCCTCGTTCCGCAGGGCGAAGCGGACAACGGCGACGGCCAAATCTTTCGCTCCAACGACAGTCACGCGGAGATGCGCGTCTTCGGGCGCTACAATGTTCAGAACGAAACGCTCAAGAGCGCGTTTGCTGCTGCACAGGAAGGAAAGAGCGTGACCTATAAACTCCTGCGCGGAAATTTCTACGTCGTCTCAGGCCACGCGGGCGGAAAGATTTTTTACGAGAAGACGATGCTCAAGGGCGACACGTTCAAGACTTTCATGATCGAGTACGACGAAGCGGATGCCCAGACTTATGACGCAATTACGGCGCGGGTCGCGCGCTCGTTCGTCGGTTAAAGAGAAAATCACGATGCAAATTGTCGGGCGGCCTGTGCCGCGAAAAGAGGGGCGCGACAAAGTTACAGGGCGCGCGCGTTACGTTGACGATCTGCACTTTCCTGAAATGCTTTATGGTGCGACCGTTCGCAGCCCAATTGCGCGCGGTCGCCTCAAGAAGATTTCCTTCGAGGGCAACATCCCCTGGGACGAGTTCACAATTGTCACTGCCAAAGACATTCCAGGCGAGAACTGTGTCGCGCTGATTCTCTTTGACCAGCCTTATTTGGTCAATGAGTTCGTCAACCACCCTGAAGAACCAATCCTGCTTCTCGCGCACCCTGATAAATATTTGCTGGAAGAGGCACGGCGCAATGTTCGACTTGAGATAGAGCCTCTGCCCGCCGTCTTCTCGCTTCATGATTCATTGCACAAGAAAGAGATCATCTGGGGCGAGGATAACGTTTTCAAGTCTTACCATGTGGAGAAGGGAAACGTTGACGAGGTTTGGGCGAGCGCGGATTTTATCATCGAAGGCGAGTACGAGACGGGCGCGCAAGAGCAGCTCTACATAGAGAACAACGGGGTGATTGCGATTGCCGGTCCAGACGATGGCGTCACCGTCTGGGGTTCGATGCAATGCCCTTACTATGTGCACAAGGCTCTGCTGAAATTATTTGGATTGTCTGAAGAGAAGATTCGTGTCGTGCAGGTCGAGACCGGCGGAGGCTTCGGCGGTAAAGAAGAGTACCCTTCGATGATTGCGGGACACGCCGCGCTGCTCTCCTGGAAATCGGGTCGCCCTGTGAAGATAGTTTACGACCGAGCGGAAGACATGGCGGCGACGACCAAGCGTCATCCTTCATGGACGAAGCATCGCACGGCTGTAAGCAGGGACGGAAAACTTTTAGGCATGGAAATCGCCTTCGTCATTGACGGCGGAGCTTATGCGACTCTTTCTGCCGTTGTGCTCTCGCGCGGAACGATTCACGCGGCTGGACCATACTACTGCCCGAACGTGCGTATCAAATCCCAGGCGGTGGCGACGAACGCACCGCCGCACGGGGCCTTTCGTGGTTTCGGCGCGCCGCAAAGCATCTTCGCGCTTGAGCGTCACATGAACAAGGTCGCTCGCACTCTAGGCTTAAGTCCTGAAGAGTTTCGCCGCCGCAACTTCATACACGAAAATGAGACGACGGCGACGGGTCAGGTCATCCACGAGAAGGTTGACATGGAAGGTTTGCTTGATCGCGCCTTCGAGCTGACGGATTACCAGACGAAGCAGAAAGAGTTTGCGGAGTCGAATAAAAGTGTAAGGCAGAAGAAGGGCATAGGCTTCGCCTCCTTCATGCATGGCGCGGGCTTCACAGGCTCCGGCGAAAAATATCTTGAGTCGGTCGTCGGCGCGGAAGCGACAGCAGAAGGACGCGTGCGGATTCTTGCGGCGAGCACGGAGATAGGTCAGGGCACGAACACAATCTTCGCGCAGATTGCAGCGGAGACTCTACATCTCGATTACGATTCAATCGAAGTCGCCAAGCCCGACACAGGCAACGTTCCCAATA
>Ga0182001_10000013_pt1 | contig 45776 bp, 36 predicted proteins | sample BulsoiFelSFmetaG_FD_120485 | JGI IMG/M metagenome (GOLD analysis project Ga0182001, IMG submission 120485) | Bulk soil microbial communities from Mexico - San Felipe (SF) metaG | ecosystem: Environmental > Terrestrial > Soil > Agricultural land | place: Mexico: San Luis Potosi | collected... | reverse complement strand
GCACTTCCAAGGCGAAGTACTTGACGAGTTCGTTGAGCTGGCGGTTCGTCAGCTTGCTGTTTCTGATTAGTCGCCGGGGCACTCGAACAGCCTATTTCTCGATAGCTGTTCTAGACAAGCTCCAAAAATAAAGCGGCTAAAATGTATATACAGTTAGTATTATTTACAGGATCCCTTTGTTAGCTCTGCCAAACGTGTCTGTCTGCAGGTCCTAAAAGCCTATCCCCGGCTGCCACACTGCTCTCATCTACTGCGTAAGAAAACTGGGACGGGAGGGGGGCGCGCCTCCCCAATCCTACTTGTTCTGCTGCCTTGCTACCCCACGCATCAGCCCCATGTGGCCGAGTTAGCTCTGTGTTTTGACCGGGCAAGGAGGGTGAGGTGCGGCCCGTTTGAAAGTACGGCCGGATTTACTTAATATCTCGTCACGCCGGTTTTGCGTGACCCTCATGGCCACTTCCTTGAAGTTCCCGCGCTCCCGATCGGCACACCTCCTGACTTGCACGGTCAACTACCAGGGGACGGCGGCCGGCGGATTGAAGACCGCAGCCGCGGCGTAAGGGCGCCGGCGGCCGCATTATCATTATCAGCTAAGGCGAAATAAGAGACAGGGGATGATCAACGAAAAAGAGATCGGCGCCGCTAACACGGTGAAGTTTTCCAGGCCATATTTCGACGACTTGGATTCGCTGGAGTTGCTCGACCGCGAAGACCTCCTCGCGATGGTGAAGAAGATGGTCGGCGGCGGGGTCGTACTGTCCTTCCACGGCAAGAGGACGGCGCAGGAGATTGACCGGAAGGTCCGCCCGCGCCAGACGCGGGTCATCAAGAACCTCTGCGCCGGGACCCCGGAGGAGCAGTCGAAGAACATGATCATCGAAGGTGAAAACCTTCAGGCGATGGTGACCCTGTACAAGTTCCGCGGCCAGGTCGACCTGATCGTGGCCGACCCCCCGTACAACACCGGCCAGTATTTTCGCTACAACGACCGGTGGGAGAAGGACCCCAACGACCCGGACCTGGGAACGCTCGTCTCGCTCGAGGACGGCTCGCGCCACACGAAGTGGATGAAGGCCATGATGCCCCGCCTGAACATGATGAAGGCGATGCTCAAGCCCGGCGGCGTCGTGGCGGTCTGCATCGACGACAACGAGCTCTACCATCTCGGGATGATGATGGACGAGGTGTTCGGCGAACATAACCGGCTCGCCATCATCAACTGGCAGAAGACCAGTTCGAAGAATGACTCCGGCGGCGTCGCCAAGACGACCGAGTACGTGCTTGTTTACGCCAAAGATCAGTCCCTCGCCCGGACGGCGCTCGTTGACAGGACCACCAAGGCGAACGCCCGGTTCGGCAGCCCGGACGGTGACACGCGGCAGTGGAAGCAGGGCGACATCACCGCGCGTGAGGAGCGACCCAAGATCAGCAGTTACGCCATCCAGTCGCCCTTCACCGGCGTGCTCCACTACCCGGGCAAGCGCCACTGGGCGCGCGAGAAAAAGCAGATGAAGGCGCTGGTCGAAGAGTGGGGAGTGGCATATCAGGAGAAGGATATCGGCGACGACCGGGCCAAAGCGCTCGTCATCAAGGGTTATTCACCTGAGAACTCGCCGGAGGCGAACAGGGAAGTGCTGGATGCGGCCAGGGAAGTGGCCGGGCAGCGCTTGGCCGCTGGCCGATGGCCGCGACTCTACTTCGGCCTCGAAGGCACGAGCCAGCCGATGGTGAAAGTCTACGAGGATGAGGTCAAATCCGGCGCGGTCCCGATGACGTTCTGGGAGGAGGAGTTTTATCTGGAGCCGTACGAGCTCGGCTGCGTCTCTTGGAATTACACCGAAAGTGGCCGCAGCAGGGAGGGCACGGAGGAGCTGAAGGAGGTCCTCGGGAAGGAGTTCGTCTTCGAGACCGTTAAGCCCATGAAGTTGATCAAAAAGATCATCCAGCTCTGGGCCCCTCCGAACGGGCTCGTGCTGGACCCGTATGCCGGATCCGGCACGACCGGCCACGCCGTCCTTGAGCTTAACAAAGAGGTCGAAGACGCGAAGCGCAGGTTCATCATGATCGAGCAGGGGGCTCCGGATAAGGGCGACAAGTACGCCAGGAGTCTGACGAGGGAGCGCCTCCGGCGGGCGATCACCGGGGAGAGGCCCGGCGCCGGCGGCGAACTTCGCCCGCTCGCCGAGCCCCTCGGGGGCGGGTTCGAGTTCCGCGTGCTGATGCAGCAGATCGACGCCAAAGTGGTCCTCTCCATGAAGAGGGATGACCTGATCGACGTCGTCATTACCTCCCACTGGGCCACCGGCAGGCGCGGAGCCGGGCTGATCCGGATCGACGAGCCCGGCTACACCTATCTCGTGGGAAAGGACGACCTGAGGGAAGGATATTTCGTCATCTGGAACGGCGCGGAATCAGTCGGCAAGCTGGACTACGAGACTTACGCGGCGGTGGTTCAGGAAGCTAAAAGGGCAGACCTGAAGCCTCCCTACCACGTCTACGCCCGGTACGAGGAGTTCCAGTCGAAGAACGTGGATTTCAACAAGATTCCCGACAAGATACTGGCCCACCTCGGCCTTAACGAGAACAGCGACCGCTTCAATGAGGAAGATGAGGGGTAGGGATGCAGCCACTCGGGTTCCAGATTGCCGCCACCGAGGAGATTGGCGAAAAGTTCCGCCAGTACATGACGGACCCCCTCTTCATTACCAGGAATAAGATCGTCCCCTTTTACCAGAACCTTTCAGCCATTACTGGGAGTGGCAAGACGGTCATCCTGGCCGACACGGTGCAGCAGCTGAGGAGTCAGCTTCCGGTCGAGCCCATAATCCTGTGGCTGTCCAAGGGAAAGGTGGTGGTCTGGCAAACGTATCACCACCTCTCGACGGGCAGGTACTCCAGCCTGCTGGGCGGGTGCAAGGTCAAGCCGCTGCTCGACTGCACGCCAGCCGACATCGAGGACTCTTCGGTGGGGTTGCTGCTGATAGCCACCGTCGCCAAGTTCAACCAGAAGGACAAGGAGAAGGGCGACCGCAAGATTTTCCAGGTCGAGTTTGATACGGCGGACGCCTCGCTGTGGGATCAGTTGATGTCCCGTGTCGACGGCGCGGGGCATAAGCGCCCGTTTATCATCGTTTACGACGAGGGGCACAACCTTTCTAACCAGCAGACGAAGCTGTTGCTGGACCTGAGTCCGGACGCGATTATCGCTGCCAGCGCCACGCTGCGCGTGCCGGAGGCCCTCAACGTCGTCATCGAGAGGCTGCGGCAGGACAAGCAGTGGGAAGACAAGGATTTCATCACGTCCGTGAAGAGCTCGGACGTGGTGCTGTCTGGCCTCGTTAAGCAGCACATCTCCCTCGGCGGATACGTCACCCCGATGGAGACGGCCGTAGACGAGATGTTAGACGACATGAAAAAGGTCACGCGGTCGGCGCGTGAACTCGGCCTCCCGTTCGAGCCGAAAGCCATCTACGTCAGCAACACCAACGTGGTGTCTTCGAAGGCCGTCTTCAAAGACACGGTGACGACTCCTTTCGAGAAGAGGTACGCGCGCCCCATCCTCATTTGGCGTCACCTGGTCGAGAACCGCGGCGTCGACCCGAGCGAGATCGCCGTTTACCTCGATTTGAAGTTCGACTCCAAGTTCCCGCCGCCGCCCGGGTTCAACCTGTTCTCCGGAGGGGACAACGACTACGATAATTTCATAGCAGGCGATTTCAAGCACATCATCTTCAACCTCACACTCCAGGAAGGCTGGGACGACCCGGCGTGCTACTTCGCGTATGTGGACAAAGATATGGGTTCGGCTGACCAGGTGACCCAGGTCATCGGGCGTGTGCTCCGCCAGCCCGGCGCCCAACATTACACCGACCCGTCTCTGAACACGGCCCACTTCTACATCAGGACGGACGAAAAGGGCGTCTTCGAGGAGGTCCTGAATGAAGTCGAATCTAAGTTGACGGCCGAGTCGCCCGAAATCACTCTGAGCGTTTACAAAGCCCGGGAGGGCGGTGCCGGCAAGCCGATATTCCCCGCGAAGAGGGAGAAATATCTGCCCGAGGTCGCGATCGACGCCAAGAACGCGCGGGAGCCCATCGAGAAAGTAGTTAACAAGATCGAGGACTATCGGAGGGACGTCGTCAATACCGTGGGCGCGGGCGGTAGGATTCAGGTCCTGCGGACGATCGGCTCCGGCGCGGACGCGAGGGAAGAATGGGTCGAGGTCGAGCACAGCAATCGCGTGACGGCCCGGTGGGTGTTCACCCGCGAGATACAAAAGACCTACCCCAAGGCAGTTAACCTCTGTGACATAGACGACCCCAAATTCGACGCGCTCGTCGAGTACAACAGCCGGGCCGCCGAGCATATCCGCGAGGCCGCCCAGAAGGTCGTGGACGCCTACATCGACAACTCGGTGGTCGTCCAGAATAACCTGGAGCCCGTGAAGGTCCCCGAGATACCGGTCAAAATGTCGGAGGTCGTCACCTTCAAGAACGCCGTCCACGACGGCTATAGCGGGCTCAACGGGTTAGAGAGAGACTTCGCCACGGCCATAGATAAGACGAAGCGCGTCTGGATGCGCAATCAGTCCAGGGGCCTGTTCGAAATCCCGCTCCTGGATAAAGGCGGGACGCGTAACTTCAATCCGGATTTTCTGGTCTGGATGGATAACGCCCTGATAGCCATAGACACTAAGGGCGACCATCTCATAACTGAGGATGCCGGGCGAAAAGTATTCCACATCAACAAACTTGGCAACGGCCCGGACTTACTGATACGACTGGTGACCAAGGGTGAGTGGGATCCGAAGATCAGCAAAGTAAATAATAACGGCTATACGGTGTGGATGCTGCGTAATGGGAAGGTTCACCCCATACATTGCAAGGAAATAAACGAAGCCGTACAGGTGTGTTTGAGGTCAGACTAAGCCTGAGGCTAATTACTCATCCGTCGTAAGATGAAAACCTAAGATTTATTAATAATATACGGTTCATATAGTATTCCTGCTTAATTCTATGATTGTTTGTGGGATGTCTGTAAATGTCTCCCATGAATTCCGCCTTGCCCTAGCCACGCTGCACCCAGCGCACGATCGTCTCCGTGATGTTCGAATCTGGCAAGTTGCCGTCCACGACTAAGTCCGCGATCCTTGATAGGGACTCGACCTGCGCTTCAGTCGAATGTGCGTCGTAACCACGTCCTGCACCGCGCGGAATGTTATCTCTCTCAGAAAGTCTTGCCTCGCGCACATCTTCGGCTAAAGAGATATAAACGAGGCGGAATTGGTCGGGGTCTATAACGGCACGCAGCGCCGCCACCATCTCAACGTGTCGTATACCGTCAATGACTAAGGGGTCGCCGGAATCCCAGCCCGCTTGGCGGAGCACCGCGCGACAAAAAGTCTCCGGCCCTCTGGCCACCAACTCCTCGCCGATCGCCTGTAGGTTCTCGAGCGACTCGTCAAGATCCCTGCGCTTTGCCACGCCCCGCACGTAATCACCGAACCCCGCGCGTCGCCAGTTAAGGGCCTCGGCAACGCTTTGTGAGATGGTGGACTTCCCGCTCCCCCTCTTCCCTGAGAAGCCTAACACCACGGCCATGATTAAACGCCCCCCAGGACCGGCTGCTCGGTGTGCGAGTCCCTTAACACCACCCACCCCCGGCGGTCACGTTTCTCGAAAATAATGGGCGTAATCGCACGCACGTAGCGCACGCGCATGAGAGTCGCGTAACTGGCACCCTGCCTCTCCTGCCAGAACTCTGGGTCCTGGGCGCAGATGGCCTTTCCGAACTCCCTCCGGATGGTCTGCCAGGAGGCCGCGTCGAGGCGGTAGAACCACCTGTACGTGACCATGCAGATGCCTACTACCGGGCCGCCGGACTTCTTCAGCAGGACGACGTCGCCCTTTTCGACGCGGTCGTAGGGGGCGCAACGGTTGGCGGAGAATCGTGATTCGACAGTCTTCGTCCCGTTGAGCAGGAAGGTCAGAAAGGGCTCAACCATAACCGCCAGGTGGAGGGAGAAGGGGGCCGGCTCGTACGCCGAGACCCGCCCTAAGTACTCTTCCCAGATTTTGTCACCCCGCACCACCTTCTGGACATCCCCGATAAACCCGGAGTGCTGAAAGGGTGTCATAAATTCCCTCCTGCCGCGTGGGAGTATTCGACGGACTCAATTCGCGCCAACTCTAAGATGCGGTGGGCCGTTTGGGATATCAGAGCGGCTTCCTCCACCTGAAGTCTACGCCCTAAGTATGTAGCCAAACTGTTTTCGGGAGCTTCCCCGATCGCGAGCGCACTCAGAAGGTTCAGGAGGGCTGGTTTCCCGTCGGATGCGAAAACCCGGTTGCCTGAGGTCCAGACCTCGGCCTTTTTGCGCCGCTCGTCCCTGCGGCTCACCGTCGGGAGAACATCACCCTCAACGATCGAGATCAGCTTAGGGGAGGATGAGTTGTCGCCCGTCCCATTCTTAACCCGAACCCTCATTCTCTGGACAGTTACTTCCTCCCACTCACCATCATCGAACGAGCTGAACCCTGTCAAGACGGGTCGCGCCGCTGCTGCCTTGCGACGGCGGACGAAGACCGCCAAGTCACCCTTTCGCCAATCATCGGGGAGGTTATTAAAGCCCTCAGCGCGCAGCGCGTTCCTTTCGAACGGTGGGGTGACGTACGGTAAGACGCCTGTATCAATGCGGAGCAGATCGAGGCCCAGTTCGCTCCGGGACCATTCAACGAAGCGCGAGATTTCGGCGACGATGCCGGGCCGAGTCCCGGCAGGTGGCAAGCTGAAAAATACAGAAGAACCAACCCTCGAGATGCGGCAGGCAGCCCACGCGAATGCTCGAAAGTACTCCTCGTACCAGGGCGGGTCCACTATGACTGCCGAGGCCTCAATGTCAGGCAACTCGTCATGCGTTACGTCGAGGCATTCTACGAGGGCGCCAGGCAAGCCCGCCTTGAGGCTATCGGTAATCGCCCTACTGCGGTCGATGACGGCGAGCGGCGGCCCGCTCTCCCTCTCGGCCGCGACCCTGAAGACGCTCGGAGAGCCGATCATGGCGAGGGTTCCCCCCGACCGGGTCGCGGTTGCGGTCAGGATGCGATCCGCCGCCTCGTCGGTGAACCGCCAGTCATAATCCAACGGATGCGGCACCGGCAGCGTTATACGCCGTGCCGGCAAATCTTTTCTCGAGTCGTGAGGCCTTTCCCGTCTGATGTAGGATTCTGCATCCCGAAATACCCCGTTCGGTAGCAGGCCCTTCGACGTAAGGCGACGGAGTGATTCGAAAACTACCGGAGGGTAGACGCCGGGGAGGGAAGTGAGGAGTCGGTCGAAGGCGGTCGCGCCACCTTCGACGGCACCCGCCACCCAGCGATCGACCTGGTCGTTGAAATTCTCTTCAGTATCCATCCCTTGGGGCACGCTTCGACCTACCTTGGAGCGGCACCTCGTCAATTCTCATGCGACGTAAGGTGTCAGGGAACCGGTTATCCAGTTCACGAAGCCATGCTTCCGTGACCGAGTGTTGGACATCGAGCGCGGCGGTCTTCACCTCGTCCAGTCTGCTCGCCACGGGGCTGAACACCTGGACCTCGAGGGGCACCGTGCGCAGGGGCAGGTTCGGGTCCAAAGCCTGCAGTCTGTCGACGAAGCGCGCTACCTTGTCTCGGAGGCCTTCCGACGACGGCGACGTGAACGTGACGTAAGCGTAGATGTCGAAACCGACGCCCAACAGCCTGCCCATCAGTTCAAACTGCCTGTCGAATAGGGACGGGTCCGCCAGCGTGTTAAAGGAGAAGGACTCGGCGTCGAACCCCTTGAAGCAGCAGACGCGCCCGTAGTTCGGGTACTCGGCAATAAGCAGCCTGTCGTCATCGGTAAGGTAGCGCCAGAAATAGTCGTTACTCAGATTGTCGTCGGACCACAGGTATATTTCTTTCTCAATCCCGTGAGCCCTCAACTCGCGCATCGTCCACGGCACCCATTCCGGCACCAGGTCCGGCTGACCGCCGGTCAGGTCTATCACACGCGGCCTGTCCGGCTCGTCAAGGTACAAATCGATCAGCCGGGACGGCGTTAGCATCTCGGCGTGCTTAGGGTTCGCCGAGAGGAGATTGAACGGCACGAAACAGTACCAGCATCTCCAGTTGCAGGCGGAGTTCTGAAATACCTGAGCTCGCAGGATGTCTGTTCGCTCCAGGCCCAGAGAACCGCATGCCGGATCGATGGGCAGCGGGTTCGGCGGCCACCCGCTGCTCGTCGTACGTCTGAAGTGTCTGACCCTCCCGAAGCCGGCGCAGTTCGCCGGTTCAGTGAGGTCGCGCTCCTGCCCGGTGCCTAAAAAGTTAGTGACGAGGATTCGCCCGCCGGCGACATCGATCGCGCGCGATCTGAGTTGTGCCGAATATGCATCCGTATCTATCAGCCCTGGTACGTCTTTGCTCATCGTGTGGCGTGAAGCACCGCCGGCCGCTTCCCCGCAGCCTGACTGGACGCGCTCCTGCCCGTCAAGCGCTTCGGTATCTTTACGGGCTCGTCCTTGAGGTCGGGCAGTCGTTCGTCAATGTAGCGCATGACCAGCTCCGTGAAGTAGGCGAGCTGTTCCTCAGTCAGGGCAACCCCTAAGGGGATGCCGTACCACTCCTGAAGGCACTTGCGGCAGCAGGTGGCCGTCGCGTGCTGCGCGTAGAAAATAGTGCTGCCGGACATTGGCGTCTGGCGCCCGTCATAGGAGGGCTCGGCCGGCCCGACGTACTTGCGGAGCCTGTTCTCGGCTGCCTCACGCAGCAGTATGCGGCCCTTGCGGCGCGCGTGGAGGATCGCACCCTCATCTAACTTCTTGTGCCAGAAATGGTGGCGGATCATCTCGAACTTGAGCGCCTCGAAGGTGTAGTCGGTGTCACCCAGGTCCCGGGCGCGGACGCGCTTCCAGTCCACGAGCGTCGCCCCGCACGCGCGGCACATGCCGCCCAGGTTGGCCTTAATCATCTTCCGTGTTCTCTTGAAACAGTGCAGGCCGTTATCGCAGTCAGTGCTGGTGCACGTGATCTTGAGTGGTTTCAGTTCCCCCTTATTCCCCTTTGCGGCATCGTTAGATCGTTCTACTCCCGACATCTTGCTTACCCCCTCACGCGGGCCTGTCAGTCAGAGCCAGCCGCAAGAGTTCGCGGTCGAGCTCGTTGAGGCGGCCCAAATGCACACGGTCGAGCAACGCGGCCCGCGCCGTCTGTAACGGATCCACGTCCGTGCGTTGCAAGTTGGTCGCCGCGCCCCACCAGTTAAGTCCTTGGAGCGACAAGCGGAACGCCATATAGTTGGCGAGCGAGTCGGTCAGCACGCCGTGGCGCGTGGCCACCCTCGGAACCGCAGCCTTCAACCGCTCAACACTCCCGCCGGCGGCGTTGACGCAAAGCTGGGCTAATTCCTCCGCACGCCCGTCCAGCACCACGTCGCCGGAGAATCGACTGGCATCGCGCTCCTCCGGCGAGTTACGGCGTTCCTCGGCGGTTTCACTAGCTTCAATCACGGCCAAGCTCTGGACGCCCGGTTCTTGGGCGACGTGCCACAGCTCGTGCAGGAGGTCGAACAGCCACCGCGCCGCCGACTTCGTTTGCTGTTTGAGGACAATGACGTTACGCCCCTCTATGCGCCAGCACGCCCCGTGGAAGGCACCAGGATCGTTCAGGGGGAGTACGGGGATGCCCAGATCCCAGACGTACCGGAGAGCGTTCTCGAATGTCAGTTCACCGTATGTCCTGTGCACCGCCGTTATGACTTCATCAGGATCGGTAGGCACCGGCCCACGACGGGGATCCTCCGTCGCCTCTAAGAGAAGCAACGCAAGAAAGTGGGCGTAGACTGTGTACGCGCCGAGCCGCCGTCCGTCGGTGCGGGCTCCAAGCTTGAACCGCGCCCCACCCACCGCGGCTGTGTCTACCTGAAGCGGTGCTTGGGAGCCGAGCACTGCGGCCGGGGACCAGCCGAAGACCCGCGAGACGCAGTCGGCAGCGCGCAGTGTCAGAGCCTCCTCATCTTGCTCCTCATCGGCGTGTTCATCAGAAAGGGCCGCCGAGACCGAAGACGGGAGCAGCCTGCGGCTTACGAAGTCGCGGTCGAGCCCAGCCTGCTGAAGGCGTTGAAAGAATGTTGACAGCGAGAGGTCAGCGCCGACCGCTTTCGCCCCGGCGCGGTCGGGCCTCATGCGCCCCTCGATTTCTGGCAGGATCTCACCACCGGCCCGCGCGGCCCAGGCGGAGTGCTTCTCCGCCTCGCGGTCATCAGCCGAATTCAGAGGACGCACCTTTAGCGGTTGGGCGGTCTCCCGGCGCAGAATCGCATAAGGGTTCATCAGTTCCTCAGGCAGGTCGTCACACCCTTCGTCGTCCAGTTCCGCCTCGGCCCTAAGCACATCCTCCACCGTCTGCGGGATGATCCAGCCCTTAAGGCGCATGGCGGCGTGGATCTTCCGGTCGAGTTCGTCATCCGGCCCCCTCGGGGTCGAATCGTTTCTCTCGGGTTTAGTCCCCATAACTCCTATTTTGCGTCCAACTTGGACCGTACGTAGTCTTTGATCTTTCGGCGGGCGCGGCGGCGGATTTGCCGTATGTTGTCAGAGTTCGTGCCGAGTGACTCGGCCAGCTCCTCGGAAACGTCGTCGGGCAGCTTCTGATGCTCCTGCCCCGGCTTGTGCCAGAGCGCGGTCACACGCAGGACGTGCTGCTCCCGCTCCGTGAGCCGCTCGAAGGCTTCGCAGTAGAGTCGCGTCTCCGGCGACGGCCCCTCCGCCTCGGCGTCCCCCGCTTCCTGCTCGGGAACGGCCTCCCACTGTTCGTCGTCCAAGTGCTCGATGACGACGCCGCGCTGACTCCTGAGCGCCGACATCACGAGCCGTTCGGCAATCTTGCTGAGCCACGCTCGCACGTAAGCCCGCTGAGACCTCGCGTCCGACAGCCCGCTGCACTTAAACGTCCCGGCCTTCTGGTTGGCCCTCATGAACGTGTCGGTCACCAGGTCGGCGATTGCCGACCTGTCGAGGATGTCGGAGTACGAGCGGCAGCAGGCGTTGTACAAGTACTTGCGGTGCCTCCTAAAAAGCTCTACCAGCGCCTCGTCTGCTTTCGACGGGGCTTCCTCCCGCATGGACATGTAGGCCAGCAGGTCATCGTCTGTCTCGTTACTAAGATCTAGGCCCCGGTCGGGCGCGTCTACTGAGTCCATTGAGAAGAGCTCGTTTTAGGCCGGTTTAGGTGCCTCCATTTAAGTATACGCCGGTCCGTGACAACCCCACCGGGGACTTTTTTCTGTCACGCTCCGGCGTACCGTTTAGTGGAGGGGCAAAAAGCTCCCCGGACGGTAAATCTTAAGCAGAATGAGGTGACGCAGATGGAAAATGTCGAACGCTCCCAGCAGGCCCCGGGCCACAACGCCGCACCCGCGGACAAGAAGCCGACCCACCCCGAGGAGGGGCCCGAAGTCCACATCACGATCAACGGCGTGTCGAAGGTGATCCACCGCGGCCGCCAGACCGTGTCCGACATCAAGACGGTCGGCGGCGTGCCGCAGGCCGACGAACTGGAGCAGGTGATCGGCGGGAAGCTGACGCCGCTGCCCGACGGCGGCGCGGTCACCATCAAGGGCGGGGAAGTCTTCATGAGCCACGTCCGCTCCGGCGGTTCGTCGTAGGAGTCTCTCATGCAATTCCCTGATGACCAGATCGAGGAGTTGAAACAGCTCTGTCCCGGGGTGCGGCAGTACGAGGAAGGCGGCGTCACGTACTTCTTCCTCCCTCAGCTGCACCTCCCGGACGGGTGCTCCCCCGCGCAAGTGGACGCCCTGCTGTGCCCCACGGCGCACCACGGGTACACCTCGCGACTTTTCGTCGAGCGGGTGATCGCCTCGCCGCAGTCCCGGAACTGGACTACGACCGCGCGCATCATGGAGCGTAACTGGAACGCCATCTCGTGGCAGATACCCCAAACAAACCTGCGCCTGGCGCAGACACTGGCGCTTCAGCTGAGGGCATTTCGCAGATGAGGGTGCGTCTCAGAATTCCGAGAGGGCTTTACGCCCGCGTGAGGGACGACCTCGCGCGCAGGCACGAGTTTGCCTACGAGCGCGTCGGGTTCCTGTCGGCCAGGCTCGGCAGCGCCGCCAGCGACCGGCCCCTCGTCCTGCTCAACGACTATCACCCCGTACCGGACGACCAGTACGTCGACGACCCCACCTCCGGCGCGCGGATTAATTCTGTCGCCATCCGGGAGGCCATGCAGCGAGTGCTCGACGCCGGCACCGGCGCGTTCCACGTCCACTGCCACGAGCACCGCGGCAGGCCCGGCTTCAGCTCGATGGACCTGGAGGAGACCCCGCGCGTCGTCTCGGGGCTGCGGGTGGCGGGCCCGGCGCAGGCGCACGGAATGCTCCTCCTGAGTAGCGACCACTGCGTAGCGCACGTGTGGATGCCCGGCAGTGACGGGCCCGTGGTGGCGGCCGGCGTCTCGGTCGTAGGGTATCCACTCGGGCTTTTCGACTAGGAGCAGTCATGACTGACGGCAGATTCTCAAGACAGTCTTTTCTGGGGGAGAACGCGCAGGGGGTTATCGAGCGGGCGGTCGTCGGCCTCACCGGGCTCGGCGGCGGCGGCTCGCACGTCGTTCAGCAGCTCGCGCACCTGGGGTTCCTGAACTACAGGATCTATGACCCGGACGCGGTGGAAGATTCAAACCTGAACCGGCTCGTCGGCGCCGACAATGATGACGCCGCGGAGGGGACCCTTAAAATCGAGGTCGCGCGCCGCGTCATCAAAGGCCTCCGCCCGAGGGCCGTCGTCGACGGATACGCTCAGAGATGGCAAGACACCCCCGAGCCGCTGCGGGACTGCGACTTGATCTTCGGCTGCGTGGACGGTTTCGGCGAACGCCGCGAGCTCGAGGCCTGCGCCAGGCGCTACCTGATACCGCTGATCGACATCGGCATGGACGTCCACGTGGTCGGAGACGAGCCCCCGAGGATGGGCGGACAGGTCATCCTCTCGATGCCCGGCGGCCCCTGCATGTTCTGCATCGGGTTCCTCAACGAGATCACGCTCGCGCGGGAAGGGGAGCGTTACGGGGACGCAGGGGCGCGCCCGCAGGTGATCTGGCCGAACGGAGTCCTGGCCTCGACCGCGGTGGGTTTAGCCGTGGACCTTCTTACTGATTGGAGCCGCTCGCTCCGGCGAGTTGTGTACATGGAGTACGACAGCAACGCCGGGACCGTGAAGCCGCATATGCGCTTACAATATTTAGGCGACGAGAAGTGCTCCCACTACCCCCTCGATCAGGTCGGGGACCCACGTCTTAATTAAGAAAGTCTCCGCCCCCGGCTTATTTAGGGGAACGCAAAAAGAGTTCTGTAGAGTTTGATAATGCCGGTGACTCTGCTCATAGGTTTTCCCGGCTGCCGAACGAAAAGTATATATCGTTTATACGGTATGCGGTCAGGCCACTAATAGAACTTCTTTGAGGCATGTCATATATCTGGGAGAGCGCCGTAAGAATTTCGTCTTCCAGCGCCCGTCCGGCTTGGCCACACCGAGGTGAATGGTGTCGTGCCCGTGCCGGGAGTTGATTTCGTCAATGGCTTTCATCACGCGGCTCGAGCGCTCGTAATCGGCGTCGCCGAAGAGTAGTCTTGACTGCCTGTCGGCCGGGACGAGCCGGTTAAGCATCACTCCCACCTTCTTATACCTGTACCCCTCACGGAAAATCTTCTCCAGCCCCCTCAGCGCCCACGCCAGCAGCTCTGCCGTCACGTCGGTCGAGCAGGCCAACTCGCAAGTCACGGAGTTCCCGTACTGCGGCTCCGGGCTGAAGCGGTTCGTCTCGATGAACACCGTCACCACGCCCGCGGCGAGCCCGACGCGGCGGAGCTTCTCGGCCGCCCTGGTCATGTACACGGCTACCGCCTCGCGCAGCTCACCCAGTGACTCGACGAGGATCCCGAAAGAGCGCGAGCAGGTGATTGACTTCTTCTGCTGCGGACACTGCTCGAGGGCCAGGCACCTGACGCCCCTTAGCTCCTCGACGATGCGCGCGCCGACCACGGTCATCCGCCGGCGGATCCAGCGGCGGTCCGCGTCCCTCAGCTTGCGCGCCGTGCTAATCCCGGCAGCCTTCAGTAACTTTGCGTAGGCCGGCCCCACGCCCCACACGTCCCCGACAGCCGTCTCCTCCAACACCGCCGTCTGATCCGCCGGGTCCGTGAGATCTAGGACTCCCTGCGCGGCGGATGACTTTTTTGCCGCCCGGTTGGCGATCTTGGCCAGCGTCTTCGTCTGCGAAACGCCTACAGAGACCGGAATGCCCGTCCACTGGCGGACTTTCTCCCTGATCTCGACCGCCTGGGCTCGCGCGGAGCGTTCCCCGCCGACGTCGAGGCTCATGAAGGCCTCGTCAATGGAGTAGACCTCCACCTCCGGCGTGAACTCCTGCAGCGCCCCCATCACACGCTGGCTCATGTCCCCGTACAGGCAGTAGTTAGACGAGTAAACGGCTACGTTGTGGGCTTCGACGAGGTGCTGTGTCTTGAACAGGGGCGCGCCCATCTTGATGCCGAGCGCCTTGGCCTCGTCCGACCGGGCGATGATGCACCCGTCGTTGTTCGAGAGCACCACGACGGGGCGGCCGAGGAGCCGCGGCTGGAATACGCGCTCGCACGAGACGTAGAAGTTGTTGGCGTCCACCAATGCGATGGCCGTCGACATGTGCCCCCGCTGGTACGTTTAGTGGCGTTGGATCGAGTACATGACCCGCCCCCAAACCTCAAAATCTACCCCCTCCGGGACCTCGATCGGCGGGTAGAGCTCGTTCTCGGAGAGCAGCCGCACCGTGCCGCCTTCGAGGGAGAGCCGCTTCACGCACAGCTCGTCCCCCAGTCGGGCGACGACTATGTCGCCCTCGGAGGCCGTGACGCCGCGGTCCACGACCAGCAGCGTGCCGGGGAAGATGCCGACGCCGATCATCGAGTCACCGTCCACCCTGATGTAGAAGGTCGTCAGCGGGTGTTTAACGAGGTCGCGGTTGAGGTCGATGCGCCCCTCGACATAGTCCTCGGCCGGGGAAGGGAAGCCGGCCGGCACGCGCCACAGCATGACCGGGCGCGACCACTTAGTCCTCTGATCCGGCAGATAGACCCCTGCCACCGACCCGTCCATCCTTACGTCCTCTGTTCTCAGGGTGCAATTGCTGAAACAGCGTATAACACACAGCACAAAGATGGTCTATAATAATTTGAAAAGGAGGGGAGCGGCATGTGCGGAAGATTCGCGCGGAAGACCGACCCGAAGAGGCTCGCCAAAGAGTTCAAGGTGGCGGAAGCGCCGCAGGCAGAAGCTAATTACAACGTGGCCCCGACTCAGAACATTCTCGCCGTGAGGGGGGCGGCGGACGGCCGCGAGATGATCTTCTTAAAGTGGGGGTTGGTGCCTTCGTGGGCGAAGGATACGTCCATCGGCGCGAAGCTTATCAACGCCCGCTCGGAGACGGTCGAGGAGAAGCCCTCGTTCCGCGACGCCTTCAGGCGGAAGCGCTGCATCATCCCGGCCGACGGTTTCTACGAGTGGAAGAGGGAAGGGGGCGGGAAGCAGCCTTACTTCTTCAGGCTGAAGGACGAGCGGCCGTTCGGCTTCGCCGGGCTGTGGGACAGGTGGGAGGGCGAAGGCGGGCAGGTCATTAACTCCTGCACGATCCTGACGACCGAGGCTAACGAGGTGCTGCGACCAGTCCACGACCGCATGCCCGTCATCCTCCACCCGGAGGACTACGAGTTGTGGCTCGAGGGCGAGGAGCGTGAGTGGGCTCTACTGCGTGAGTTGCTGCGGCCTTACCCCGGCGAGGAGATGACGAGCCACCCGGTGAGCCCCGCCATCAACAGCACGCGGGGCAGGGGTCCGGAGTTGATCACCGAGGCGCCGCTCAACTCGGCATGAAGGCCGCGGGCGAATAATGTTTCCGTCCTACGGATAAAAGAAAAAGCGCCGGGGGTCCCATCCCGGCACCTACGGCCGCTCGTGCAGCCTGCCTAAAGTTACACTCACTCAGAAGGAGTGCCCGTTAGGTGAGTCGATACATCATGTGTTATAGGCATCACTTCCTTAGTGGCAAGAATCTTGCACTCTCTCCCGCAGTTAGATCACGTAGCTTTCGGTTATTAGCCAGTCTTAACAAATCTTCACCCTTGGCCCCGCAAATATCACAGTAATACACTCCGACTTTTCCTGCTGAATCTGCGACAGCAAGGAGCTGGCCATCGGGACTAAAGGCGGCTCCCTTAACAGGAGCGGCGTGTTCGGCCAATTGAAACAGGGTTCTACCTGTTCCAAGTTCCCACAACCGCACTGTGTGGTCATCACTTGCCGTCATGACTATCAACCCGTTCGGGCTGAACTCCGCCGAGTTTAGTCCCTTTTCATGCCCGCGTAATACGACTAGAGCTTTGTCACTACTAGCCGGCTCCCCCTCCGCTATATTCCACACGCGTGCCGTTCCATCAAGGCAAGCCGCCAACACGTTTTTACCGTCGGGGCTGAACGTCACGCTTGTGATCTCCCTAGTTTTGACGTTCCACTCGAGCAACTTTCCTCCTGTTGAGATGCTCCACACCCGTACCTTCTTGTCTTGACCTGCCGTCGCGACCAAAGTGCCGTCAGGGCTAAAGGCCGCTCGGTAAATTTCCAGACCACCATCAGAAAATGTTTGGATGTTTCTACCCGTGTTAAGATCCCATACCTTGACAGTTTTATCCTTACTAGCTGTGACAGCCATCGTGCCATCAGCGTTTAAGGCTATCGAATAGATAGCGTCCACATGGCCTCTTAATTCCCTTGGCTGCCTTTCGGTATTAAGATCCCATATTCTCCCTATGCCGTCGTCCCCAGCCGTAGCAATAATGTTCCCATCTGTGCTAAAGACCGCAGCTCTTACGGAGGTCGAATGAGGTAGCGATTTAATTTCACTGCCCATCAAGACATCCCAAATTACTGCCACGTTTTTGTCCCCGGCCGTAACGACTTTGCGTCCGTCAGGGCTGAATGCTACTGAATACATGGCACCGGAGGGCGATTGAATAGTTGTTTGCGTCTTGGTGGATGGAAACGCCCACCTCCTTACAGTAAAGTCGCCGCTGGCTGTATAAATCTCATTCCCATCTGCGCCGAAAATTGCCGTATTGATAGCACTTGCATGCCCAAGTAGCTGAAGGAGTTCTTTACCAGAGTTGGCATCCCAAATACGGGCTGTCCCGTCCTTACTAGATGTCAGAACAAATCTTCCATCGGGGCTGAACACGGCGCTATTAACTTGCAACGAATGTCCCGAGAGCACTAACTCTTCAGTCCATTCGCCGACCTTCCAAATTCGTGCGGTTCTGTCACTACTAGTCGTCACAATCCTCTTGGAATCGGCACTAAATGCCACATTCAACAGCGTTCTGGTATGTCCTTTGAGAATCACCACTTGGTCAGTCGACGTAGCGTCCCATACGCGCGCCGTATTGTCGGCGCTCGCGGTGGCAATGAACTTCCCATCAGGACTCTGTGTGACTGTATTGATATAATCGGTATGGCCTCGTAACACACCTTTTACCTTTTCAGTTTGTAAATCCCATATCAGGGCTAAACCATCTTCGCCAGCCTCAATCACGGAGGAACCGTCGGGGCCGCAAATTGCATGATTGACGGCGTTCTTGTTGGGGACTTTGTGGCCGCGCAATTCTTTTAGCAACCGGACGGTACTGACATCCCATACCCGAACGGCACCGTCTGAGCTCCCTGTAACTATCTGACTCCCGTCTGGACAATAATCAGCCCAACTGATTCCCTCGGGGTGACCGCCAAATTTTTTAACAATTTGACCCGTCGTGATGTCCCAAATGAATGCCTCCGAGTCTAGCCCAGCGGTTAATAGAAATTTGCCGTCCGGGCTGCGATCAACGCTAATAACTTGTGACCCGTGCCCTCTATATACGGCGCGTACGTGTGAGGCAGCTAACGCTTGACGCAGGGCAGATTCGGTCTGCACGGTCATTGCTTTATTCGCTGACTCGATAGCCAACAGAAGGCTGAGTTCAGGGTCATAGGGGAGCTGTGAGATGGAGTCGGCGGCGCGTCTCAAGGAGTCTGCCAAGTCCCGCTGCTCTCGCGTGTTCTGCAACCTTAACCAGAAGGCAATCACCCAGAGGCAAAGAATTAAGCCGGCCGCTACGAGGACTCCTTTCGTTATCTTTCTCCTTCTTTCCGCCTTCTCGCTTTGCCGTAGAAACTCCTTATGAACGTCTGAAGCGAACTCCCAGTAGCCGTTGCGTTCCTGTAACGCACTTTCTAGAGTATGTCCTCGATACAGCAACCCACGGTCTCTGCTTATGTCCCACTCTGTCGCGACGGAATGCAGCCTGTTAAAGACGTGCAGCGTGTGGCGTTCCCGATTTAGCCACGTCGCCAGTAGCGGCCAGTTTTGGATGAGGGCTTCATGGGATATTTCTACCCAAGTGCGCCACGCTCCCTCATCCGGGCCTGAAGGTTCGTGCTCTGTGCTGGTCGTCAACAGCCTCTCGTAAGTTAACTCCCTGACCACCCGTCCGAGCTCAAGAGATTGGCCCACGCCGCTCATTAAATCTTTCAGAGGCAGGCGTCTACGCACATCGTTCTCGGGCTTCGGACCGACACCCGTCAACATGATCAAAAGCCGCCGAGCTATGGACTGCTCAGGGCGACTGAGCCTTTTATACACTGCGTTGGCATGTTGGGAGATGGCCCCTTGAACCCTCCCCACATCTTGGTAAGCTCTGAAAGTCAGCCTCCTGCGCTGTCGCAGTTTGAACAACTCGGCCATGGTGTGGGAAAGCAAAGGAAGGGCTGCGGCAGAGCCTTTCAGGTCTTTTAGGATTTCCTCGACGAGGCCATCATCCAGTTCTAATCCGACTCTTTTTGCAGGTTCCTCAATGGCACGCCTTAAGTTCTCTGTGGAAAGTTCTCTGACCCAGTACAGGTGCTCAGACACAAAACGCCAAAGCTCCGGGTACTCGTTCTCCAACCTGGCAAGAAAATCCGTGCGTAGCGTTAGTATGACCAAGATGTCCGGATTGGGTGACGAAATCAGCGACAGGAGACTAGCTACGAAGCTGTTTTTCTCGGCTGGGTCAATGTCTGCAGTGAAGATCTCCTCGAACTGGTCAATCACGAGCAGAACAGGTGAAACTATTCCCGCCTTTTTGTTTCTGATGTGAGCTATTAAGGACGCTGGGTTCTCGCGTAAGCGTCCAACCAATTCTTCAATTTCTTTGTTCGACTGAGGCTCCTCGCCCGCCTCCAGTAGGACCGACGCCAGTTTTATAAGCGGGGAGTTGGAGGGTGGGAAGACTTTGACATCCCACCTCCGAGAATCAGCCGTAATAGACCTGACGGCCGGGACTAGACCTGCCCGTGCCAGCGATGACTTTCCCGTCCCAGAGGCACCAACGAGCGCTATGAAATTATCCTTTCTCAGCCTCGTCGCGAGTACTTCAGTCTCGTACTCACGCCCGTAAAAAATCTCCGCTTGCCTCTCGCCGAATGACTCTAAGCCTACCCACGGGCAGGCTTCATCGGGGATGTCCGCCGACAGGTCCGTAACCTTGGCCACGAATCGATACCCTAGTTTTGGTACCGTCTCGATGTATTTCTCGCCAAACTCTCCAAGAGCTGACCTGACATGACTTATGATTCGAGGAAGTGCCGCCTTCTGCTGCACGTTAGTGTTGGGCCAGATCTTTTTACCGAATTCTTGCTTTGTTAAAAGTTGCCCCCGATTTTCTACCATGAAAACGAGCGTCTGAAATTCCTGCGGCCCCAAAGGAATCACCTCTGACCCACGTTTTAGAAGATTCTCACCCGTGTCCAAAAGGAAGGGGTCGAAGGCGTATAAGTGCTTGATTTTATCTGACATAGGCTTCCGAAGGTTTTCCGAAGAACGTGAGTATGCTCAGAAAGCTATGAGAAGAATTCCAGAAGATTCAGCCGGTAAACTTGTTGTTAGATTCGGCATCTGACCGAATGTCAGTCAAGTTCTGATCGAACAGGGCCGACGAAAGCAGTCCGTCAGATAGTTCGATTGTTGTCTTTTCCGTTCCAGGGCCAATACCAATCCAGCAAACCGGCAGGACGTAACTCCCAGAACTGCGGAACCAGCCAGCAATTCGGATCCAACAGCAACTTCAGGAAGAAGTGAGGGAAAGATGAAAGTAATATCGAGGTCGTTCATCTGCTTATGCCTCGCAGCCGTGCGAGTTAAAAAGCCCCTGTTTTTTGCGGCAGCTTTATGCTTCTGCATCTTGTCGGCATCGGCCGCCGTACGGGCCCAGACGACATCCAACTTACAGCCTTACATCGTCCCGCGCGGGGGCTGGACGGCGTCCGAGCCGTCACTCAGCCTCGACGCCTCCTGCAAGGAATCCAACGGGACGATCACGAACACGTTCCTTCATCACACGTCGTCGGAAGACTCATGGGCCGAGAGGCTGAGCGGCGGGAACGAGCACGTGTGGGTCTACTGGATCCAGAAACTGCAGATGCAGAAGGGGTACTGCGACATCTCCTACCACTACCTGATCGGGCCTTCGGGGACGATCTTCGAAGGCAGGAAGGGTGGCATCAAGATCAAAGGCGGCCACATCGAGGCGATGAACACCGGGACCGTCGGCATCGCCATGCTGGGTAATTTCGACAACAGCATACCGACACCGGCGGCGCTCCTGAGCCTGCAGAAGCTGCTGACCTGGTTGCTGCTCGACAACGGCCTCGAGCCCGAAGGCCTGAACTACGTCAAGAACGGCTACTACTACTCGCCCGTCATCAGCGGGCACCGCCACATGAACTGGTCGCCCAACGTGGACAACCACACTCCGTGCCCCGGCAACGCCCTTTTCAACTACCTGCCCTCGATCAGGCAGGGGGTGAACAACAGGATCAGGAACCTGGAGTCCAGCTACCTGTTCAAGACGGCCAGCAGCGCGACCGTGTACCGCGTCCGGAACGGCGTCAAGAACCCCTTCCCTTCGGCCTACGTCTATAACTCCTACTACGGCGACAGGTGGGATTACGTTAGGGTCAAGGATTCGGCCTTCTTGTCGTCATACCGGACGGGGGGCGCGATCCCGTTCAGGGATGGGACCCTGCTGGGCTACTCCGACCGGCCATGGGACGGCACCATATTCGTCGTCTACAAGGGCCAGAAGCGCGCCTTCGCCAGTTGGAGCTATTTCCTCGAACTCGGCGGGCGCTACCAGTTGGGGTACTCGTCGGGCAAGATCATGCGCGTGCCGGGGGGAGTCATAGACCAGATCCCCCGGGGCCCGGACATGGTTAATATCGTGAACTGTAGCAATTGCAGTAACACGTAAAAGGAGCCATCGCTGGAGGGAAATGCCGCCTGAACGGGCGGCATTTCCCTTCACAGTTGCTAATTACGGCCGTGCCTGTCCTAAACCTAATATGATGGATGCACACGCCAAAGCTACTGTCCCAGATGCTGTTAGACCCAGATAACATACTACGAAAGCCGACTTCGCGAGTGATCTCGAAAAAGGGGACCAAACTTTGTCCGGGTCATACCCCGCACCCATTAAAAGCTCTTGTTTAGTTAAAAAAACCGGAGGTGTTTGTGATGCTTTCTGGCTTAACACAATATTCGCCGCTTTTGTTAGCCAAAAGCCCCCAATGATTTTCTTTTGCACCACATTCCCGTTCACCTTATCAAGTCTGTTGTAGGTAAGCGTGCCCACCAAGATGCCGTATATGAGCAATGAAACAATAGTTGCTATACCTAACCAGAGTGTTAGTCGGTTAAGAAAAGGGAGATGTGATTGATCCCGTGTCTGGGTGAAAAGAAGCGCGATAGCAATCACCACCAGAAGACTTCCAACGCGCTGTGGGCCGTTAGCAACATCTTCCTCAGATGGTTCCCACCTGGCCCGCCTGCGCCAACCCAGAGCTAACGCCCCAGCGGTAGCGATTAGTGAACCAGCACCGCTTACTATGTCACTAAAAGGCCCGTACTCGTTGGATTGCAAGAAAATCATAAATCTAAAAGATCGGCCTGCGTCGAGTGAGGGACATCAAACTCGGCTGGCGAGAATTTGACGCTTTGAATCCCGGGGCCAGCGACGCCAAAAATGTAGCGCCCTGGTTTAATATTTTCGCAAACAGGGGAAGTTTTTGATCCAAATACGAGATTAGGGTTTATAAAATAAGCAGGGGAGTAATGTACGCGTAAACCTTGCGTACTAGTAATCACGCAGAAAGGCAAACCACTTGAAGTTACTGTAGTAGTTCCTGGAGGGGGCGGCGCAACAGAATCAGAGGCTCCAACGAATGATGCACCAATAAACCGAGTGGTCAAAAACTGAGTTAGCCGATTCCTGAAAAAGCCTTTTGCTTCACTCGGAGGTGCCGCGATGTATTCCACCTTTGATCGCTCCGAGAAAGATTCTTTTAAAATATCGCCACGACGTAGGTGATACAGATATTCCCTCATCCAAAAGCGATAATAGTCATAAGGGTAGAATGGAGGGAATCCAAACCAAGGTGCCAATCCTAAATTAGGGAAAATATCGATTGGGACCGGCGTGTCTTGGTTAAAACTTAGGCAGGGAAAATCATCACCAAATGACGAATATAACTCCGCCTGGGAATTAAATCTTGAGATGTCGAATTCGACATCTGCTTGGAATACGGGTGGCTCTGAAGGACTTCCGGCCTCATTAATCACTAATGTCTTCTGTTCCAAATTAGAAGACTGTTGGCGCGCGGATTCATCCTCAGCAAACAGACGTTCTACTAAGGCTTCCGCTCTGCCGGCATTTTCGCCACGTTGTCTCTCTTCATTTAAGGAGGTATTAAGTGAAAAGTCGCTTTCCGATTCAGGATCGCGCTCAGGTTCCGTTGGCATTTTAAGATTCCTCCAACTAGCTACCTTGCAAACGCAAAACGCAAATTAGACTAAAGATGAGGTGCTGGTTCGATTAAGCTACGATTCGTGTGACCAAAAACGTGAGCTTATCTAAAAAACGGCAAGGTTATATTCCTTGATAGTCCAGAATGTCAACAAAAATAATGAGGCATATATCAGTGATTATGGTTGATTTTGCGGTTCACATTTCCTCAAATTGTTTATCTTTTCGCAAAGAATACCTTATGATAATGCGAGACCCCGTGATCAAGGAACTTAGAAGTTTTTATGAAACTGGCTATGCCCCCGTTAAGGTGAAGGCAGCCCAGTAATGTGGGTTATTGAAGGGTCGCTCATTCTGATCGGGGTTGAGCGTGTACCGTTGGAACTGAGTTCGCGCTTCTGCAAAACTCATACGCGATTTATCGCTTGCCGAGTCACGCAGTTTGCGGAATAAGTCTGATAGCTCTTGGTTAGTCGCATTACAAAGCCAACGTTGTGCTCGATGCAAGGCCTCAGCTGGTGGAAGATTTTCACCGAGGTGTCCCTCATAAAAGTGCTTCATGAGAAGCATTGTTGAGAGGTCGCTCACAGGCCATAAGCTGCTTATAACAGCTGGGGCACCTGCTTGGAGAAAACCGGCCGGTAGACCCAGGAATTCATCAGGGATTCTCTGAAATTCAGAAAGGCCAGTTTCACAAGCGGATAGCACAACCAGCCTGCATGACTGGAGGTTCATTCTTCTGATTACGTCTACAAGACGCAGTTCCTGCCCGCCTGCGAGATATAAACTTGACGCCATAGGCTCCAACCAATCATATGAGCCATGACAAGCGAAATGAATGTAAGACTTTCCAGCCACTGCCTCCAGCACCGCCTCAGGGCTTGCCTCTTCACCCTTGAGACGCACCTTGCTATATGACTGGAATGCGGTAAAAACCTCATCCCCTTCGTCAGAGGCGAAGGGAAGGTCAAGAGTAGGATTCACCACGGCTAAGAGGGAATGCTTGTAATCACGTATCCTATTTCTACGATGACTCACATCCAACGCATACCCGCTAGGCGCGTAGGAGACTACATAGTCGTCAGAGAAGTAGCGGCGGCCACCTTGATCTTCGTACCATGCTGCATGTAGGGGTAGAACACCGAGTCCCCCTTGTGGCATTAAGATTATGGGGGAGCCCTTTCCGACTCCTAACTCCAACAGACGACTGCTAACCCTAGCCATCAGCAGATCCCAGAGCGTGCCTGTTACGTCTAAAAGCACGGACTGCCATGCCGACAAGCTGCGTCCGGAGCGCAGGCTCATGTATCCTTCGAGCCATCCCGCAGAGCCGCCGTCCCCATTCCGCCCGAAGAGTAGGTATCTCAGAGCATGTGTATTTAGGTCGTGTATCTCAAGCACATGCTCATTAGCCACATTTGTCTCGCCGTGAGGAAGGATGAAGGCACCCCCGCCGTAGGGAGTTACGTACGGTGCCACGATGGCACCACCGGTCGGTATCAACGCCGACAAAGCTTCAGGAGACAGCCCAGCAGGCTGAAATTTAGGGTTTCGGCTTCTAATAGACGAAATGACTTGTGAGAGATGCCGCCTCGCGGCTCTTAACTTCTCCCCCTCTGCCCCCTGGGTGGTATCAGCGTTCGACTCTGACAATGAAAGATTGGATTCGGCTTGTCGAACAATGTCGCGCGCTGAACGAAGTTCTGAGTAATCCGCTTCGGACAGTACCGACACTTCAACATCGCTCAAAGCCATAGCCTCCGCCAGCAAACGCGTTTTGCCCTCGTCTAGTTGGCCCAAAGCTTCTCCCTTCCGGCCTAGACGGAGCAGAGAGAAGGCATCCAACGCATATAGCCCAGTCACTTTTCCTAATTCAAATCTACGTCCCTCATCGGTGTATGAAGACGAGAATATATTTCTAGCAGCGCTCAGCGCTTCATGCAGACTTGTGTGAGTTAGTTCCCAATCCTCCCGCAGGGAATAGATCCAAGCTAGACTTGAGTTAGTCTCAAAAGCCAACCTCGGAAGCAGGTCTGTAGGGCGGGCTTCCAGGGCGAGCCGAAAATGCTCCACGGCTTTGCTCGTGGCATCATCAGACAGGGGACGCAGACTTAAAAACAACTGTCCTAAGTTATGGTGAATACTCGACCAGCGTTCGGGGAAGGAGTGTCGGGTGTATACTTCGAGAGCGCTTGAGTAACACGCAATTGCTTTCTCTGTGAAGCCCTCTCTACCTGAGAGTCTTGCCAAAGCTGCCCCCATGTTCACTTGCATCTTTGCCCAATCTGTCGGGTAGTGCGTACGGTCATACACGTCAAGCGCCCGCTCAAAACACTCAATCGCCTTTAATATGTCATCCTCTTTTGCTGCGTCTTCGTAAAGCAGATAGCCGAGCCTGTTGTTAGCCTCGGCCCACTTTTCAGGCCAAGAGTCACGTGGTAGCGTACGGAGCGCTTCCTGGGCATGATGAAGGGACTGTTGGTAATTTGACTTCTTGCTCCCCACTACTCGATTAAGGTAGGCGTCCATCATACCCATATGGTACAAGCCGAGCCTGTCGCTGTGTGGCACCGTGCTATATACTTTATAAGCATCATGGTAGGAGGAGATCGCTCGCTCGATGTTATCCGCCCTATCGCCTCCGAGGTGGCTAAGAAGAGCGTTACCGAGATTTAATTTGGCGTCGGCCCATTCGATCGGTGATTTTGCGGGGTCAGAGTGCTCCGTCGCGAGAGTAAGATATTTAATAGACCGTTCAATGTTGTCGTGGCGATTGCCTTTTACGCGCCCGATATACACGTTACCAAGATTCAGGTAGACGCCTGGCGGGACGCGGCCCTCAACTCTGCGGTGAAGCTCTGCGCCCTCCTCATAACAACGGATAGCCTCCTCTAAGTTCTCTGAACGGTTGCCACCCGGTCGTTGGGAATATGCGTTCCCCATATCTAACAAGTTGGCTGCTCGTTCTAGTGGTCTAGTCTCTGCCCCGAATACGGTTAGAGCAAGCCGGTGGTGCTCCAGTGCCTCCTCGATTAATTCATCACGGTTTTCATCCGGGCATTGCGACAGCGCGGCACCCAAGCTCTGTTGTAACGTCGCCCAGAGTTCGGGCAATTGTCTGGTAAGAGGTAGGCTTAGAGCGTTACGGAGTAGTTCGATCCGTCGCCGAAAATCTTTTGATTCGGACGGATTACTAAGTTCGCCGAGGATCACCGCAAGCTGACGACGCCCTGAATCTTCGTCAGCAATGGGTACCGTGTGGCGGCTGTAGGCTTCCCAAGCCCCGCGTAATTCAGGCCTGCGCCGCAAGAGGTCTTCGATCTGGTTCTCGTGAAATATGTTCCGGCCCTCTGACAGACGCCGCAACTCCTCCTCCAACTCCTTTTGAGCGAGTTCGTCGGGTTGAGCCGCAGGCAATTCTGACTCCGATGCCGTTCCAATGACGACTTCCACACCTTCCCGTCGGCACCGTTCTAGGGTAGAACGGTGCCAGTTCAACACCTTGATCATCGGGTCTTCTGAAACTTCCTTGAGTGAGGTTATGAACCCTAAAAAAGCGTCGGCCTCTTCACTGAGAAGTTCCTTCTGTCTGGCGCGGAGTACGCGCGTTTTTTGTGACCAGTCGGGCGCGTTAACAAATTCATCGATTGCGTCCACTATGTGTTGAGGCACTTCAAGCTTGTCTGGGGGAAAAGCATCCTCGATTGCGCCTTTATGACACTTCTGAAGTTGCTGCTTGCGTTCTTCGATGCGGCCGCGCAGCCGTGAGTCATCCCCAAAGAACAATTCCATGAAGTCAAGTATGCGGTCTGCCTCTTGGGATAACAGCAACTTTGAGAACGATGTGTAGACCTCCCTTGCTTCGTCCGACGCATTTGCGTTCACGAACTCATGCACCGCCTGCTGCACATCATGAGGGAAATTCGGCGGGGGCGTTTCGAACGCCCGCCTGACGCCTTCATTTCGACAACGGTATAGGAGATAACGCATGTTTCGGAGATACGACACTGATTCCTCATCATCACCATAAGTCCCTATTAAACGGGTGACCACGCGGTCTGCGTCATCTGTATTCAGTTCCTTCCAACGTTGCTCAATGAGTGAACGCCTCAATCTGTTGTCAGGAGCGTTTACGAACGCCATTACAGCATCAACTATGTCTGGGCTGACTTTGTCGGCGTCCATCTTTAATCTCCTTTATTTGTCTCACACAATGCACTGGCCCTGCTTTACTCAGGCGTCAAGCGGGGTTGTTATTTCAAGCGCTCTCTCGCTCATAATGTGAGCACATGTCTGATGCCTACCTACTTCCCGCAGCTCGGAAGATATTACGGGCTTCTATGACCTGTTCCGCGTAACTGTCCAGAGTATCCCCGAGATCTTCATCAAGCGGAATACTCAGGAGGGCACGGGCGGCGTTTAAGTCTACCTGCGTTATTTGTCCACCCGCCGGTGCGGCCAGCGCGTTTCTTCTGGATTCGACGCCAAAGATCTGGGTGTAACAGTTCGCGTACGCTGCTTTAATAATGTTCTGAGATTCGCAGTTAAGGTAATTGGGGTCTGCCAGCAGAAGTATCTGCGCCTCTTTGAGTAAAGCTAAGCAGGCCTGCCAAGCCTGTTTTCTCTCTTCTTCGCCTACTAATGGGTTACCAAACACACCCATTGCAACAGCCTCTGCTTGATTAAGTTTGACATCCCAAGCCGCCCCATCGCTCAGGTCCCGCGTACGTGCACTCACAGAGCGCATGTCCAGCACGATGTAAGATAGCTGTGTTATTCGCTGGCCGTCGGCGAGCAAGCCGGTGTCACTTAACTTTAATTCGGGTAGAGGATTAGGAATGGGGTGAGATTCATCGCGAGTGCCGAGAATAGCGTAATAGCCATCCGCAAGGCCTCCGCTTATGTTGAAATCACCACTAAATTGCAGAATAGGTTGTCTCTCTTCAGACTTAAAAAAAGTCTGTAGGATTTTTTGAGAAAGGCCACCTATCGTTCGGGCTATCATGGCAGCCCCTGGCGCTAGTGAAATGGCGGCGAAGAAAGAGTCATCGTTGATTAAAGAACCTAACTTCGATAGTTGATTTTCCTTATCCAGAATGAATTCGATGGAGATCGAGATGTTACTCATAACAGCCGGAATAAGTTTAATTAGATTCGGACTCATCCCTAACTGCTCGGCGTGATTTCTCTGCACCACGATGGAGCGCTGGATTGCGCGTAGCGGGTCAGTCCCCAAAACTGGATGGTTAACAGCAACCTGTGAAGTGACGATGAGTGATTTAACTCTTTCCCAGATCGGCCCAGTGAAGGCGGCCTGAGCGGCCTTAACCTGCACGAAGAAATAGTCTTCTCCAGGCCGTATCTGTTTAGGCTGTAAGTCGCGCGGTATGTAAAGCGGCGGGGTAGTACCTGTGCTGCGGTAGGGCAGCTCTTTGTTACTCCAAGTAAACATTGGCCCTCCAAATTCCGCTTTCACGAAGTGGCCAATCTTACCATTTTATCTAGCAGGCGCGCTGACTCTTCTGCTGCACACCTACGAACTTGATCTGTTGTTCTGTTGTAAGGACAACACTTTTTATCACCCATAAATTTCATTTCAAAGTTATCAGAAATAGCTTATGATAATCAGTGTTATAGAAAACTATCTGGGCGAAGGGGACTGGCCGGAAGATGAGGCAGAAAACTAACGGGCAGGCGCTGACCCTGAGGAGACTCGGCGGAGCGGAGGCCGACGCCATTCGGATGGTGTTAGACGGGCTGCCGAGCGAGCACAGCCGCCGCGCCTACGAGCGCGCCCTCTCGGATTTCTTCCTGTGGCACAGGGGTGTCGGCCGCCCTCAGCTCAACAAGGCGGTGGTACAGCGCTACGCCGCCGAGCTGCGCGTCGCCGGGATGGCCCCCTCGAGCGTCAACCAGCGCCTGTCGGCCATCCGCAAGCTCGCCGCCGAGGCCGCCGACAACGGCGCGCTCGACCCGCAGGTGGCCAACGGCATCCGGGCCGTCAAGGGCGCGCGCCGTGAAGGGCGTCGCACCGGCAATTGGCTGACTCGCGAAGAGGCTCAGATGTGGCTGAGGGCCCCCGACACGAAGACCGTGCGGGGGCGGAGGGACCGGGCTCTGTTGTCGGTACTTGTCGGCTGTGGTCTGAGGCGCGCCGAGGCCGCGGGGCTCAGCTTCGACCACGTCCAGCAGCGGGACGGGCGGTGGGTGCTCGTCGACCTCATCGGCAAGCGGGACAAGGTGCGCTCCGTCCCGATGCCGAACTGGGCGAAGGCCGCCATCGACGATTGGAGCAAGGCGTCAGGCGTCTCCGGAGGGCTCGTCTTCCGTGCGATCAACAAGGGCGACCGCGTCGTCGGGGACGGCGTCACGCCGCAGGCGATCTACAACATCATCATCGGCTACGCCGGCGCGCTCGAGAAGAAGGGTGTGGCGCCGCACGACCTGCGGCGCACTTTCGCCAAGCTGGCGCACAAGGGCGGGGCAGCTATCGACCAGATACAGCTCTCGCTCGGTCACGAATCCATCCAGACGACGGAAGAGTACCTGGGCGTCGAGCAGGACCTGACGGACGCGCCGTGCGACCACCTGGGCCTTAGACTGGGGTGAGTAGGCACGCTTCCCGTCTATTGCCGATACGCCTTCTACCAGTGAAGGGCCGAAGAAGTTATGAGTAGTAAACCGCATGAGATTTTCGTGAACGAGGAAGACCGCTGGGACTGGGATAAGTACATCCAGCGCTGGAACAAGAGTGAGTTGGGTGACGCCGACCGGCGGCGCACGAACGACTCGCTCCGGTACCTGAGGAGTACACTTGGGAACGGCTACCTCAGAAGGGCTGATCGCGAGCGGAATCCGATGCTCTTCTGGTATTTCACTAACTGGTCGGACGGGGCCCGCCTGTCCATGATCCGGTTCGCCGAAGCCCTCAGGGCGCTGGAAGGCTCGATCGGCTACAAAGCGATCTTGAAGCGCGTCAGGCGGCCGAAGAATCTCGAGGAACTGCTCGAAGGCAGGTCAGTCGTCGAGGTGGCCTACAGGTTCTTTCGCGCCGGCTTCTCTATTGAAGAATTCGAGCCGCGGGTAAGCGTCCTGGACCACCACGGCGTGGACGGCCCTAAGAAACCGGACATAAAGATCGTCGACAGGGAAACCGGCGAAGAGATCATCGTCGAAGTGTCCCGCATGAATTCGAGCGACCACCAGAACCTGATCGACCGCACGTACGAGGTCATCTGGCACGTGTTGGTGCACGAGGGTATGCATTCCGATCCCGAGGCGCTGAAGAACATCCTGTCCCCGAGGTACATCCTGCCGTACGCCAGGATTCACAGGGGCATCGAGGAGGACGAGCTTAAAGACATAGTCGAGCAACTCAGAGCGCTCGTCGCGCAGGTGCGGGCGAGCGGCAAATTCGACCAGCTGATCATTCCAGGCACGATCGAGGTGGGGATCGCGTCTTACGACGACCACGACCGCGCCGTCGAATGGGCCACCAGCCGGGGGATTAGGGAGCACGACCTCGTCGAGGGTCCTAACCTTCTGACGGACGAGATCGGGCGTGCGAAGGGAAAGCTTCGCGACAAGCTCAAGCAGCTGCCCGACGACAGGCCGGGTATCGTCGTCCTCACACCGTCTATTGAGAACGTCATCCTCTTCGTCTCAGACTTTGTGCAGCTTGCCGCGGCCCTGGAGGAGGTGGCGGGCGAGCACCCGAAGCTGCAACGCGTTGTCATGTTCCACACTTTCGACGACGGGAAAGACGAATCGTGGTCGGTCAACGTCGGACCTCACACGTTCACCAGACTGGTCAGAAGTGACGGCGCGGCCGAGCGGTCGCTGACGGTCCGCAATCAGGCGTGTAAGCACCCGATGGCCACCGACACCCTGAAGAAGTTGGATGCCGCTTTCGCGACGGGCTGAGGCCGGCGGGACGAAAGTGGTATTAAAGGAGCGCCCCGTCCGGGGGATGTTCAGGAATCGACGCGGACGTTTTCTGAGAGAGGTCGAGCCGTGACCAGGAAACTATCACAGAGGGACTTCATGCGCCAACTGGTCAGCCGCTTCGGCCATGACGAGGAGCGCGTCGTTCGGGAATATGCCGCGGCGGAAGCGCGCGGCGAGGTGGAGAGGAAGAGTAACTCACACCGCCTCACGGCGGAGCAGTACGCCCGCGCCCTGTGGAATGACGCTGTCAAGAAAGGCTGGATTGGCGGCCTGCGGTGAGATTATAAACAGCGTGCGCGGGGAGGATCGCCGTGACCGCTGCAGGTGGTTATGTGAGATAATTCCTGACGAGCCGGATGATGGTGAGAGGCAGACGCTAATGGCCACAGTACTGAGCCCGCCCGAACAGAGAGTCACCCTCCATAACGTCAGCTGGGAGACCTACGAGCGCCTCCTGGCGGACCTCCGGGACAGCAGTGCGCCCCGCCTGACTTACGACCGAGGAACGCTGGAGATCATGAGCCCGTCTAGCGAGCACGAGCGGTATAACCGCACCGCCGCGCAGATCGTCGAGGAGCTGGCCGTGGAGCTGGACGTGCACGTCGAGAGCCTCGGCTCCACGACCTTCCGGCGCGAGGACCTCGACCGCGGCTTCGAGCCCGACTCCTGCTTCTACATCCGTAACGCCGCGGGCGTCCGGGGCAAGAAGCGCGTCGACCTGAGCACAGACCCCCCGCCGGACCTGGTCATCGAGATCGACATCACCAGCCCGTCGCTCGACAAGCTCCCCCTCTTCGCCAAGGCGGGCGTGCCCGAGGTCTGGCGCTTCGACGGGGACCGGCTAGCCATCTACCAGCTCTCCGGGGGCGCCTACTTGGAGCGGGATGCGAGCGTCGCCTTCCCGGCCGTGACCGCCGCTGACGTCACGGCCTTCATCAAAGACAGCGAAACGATGGACCGGCCCGAGTGGGTGCGAAGGCTCCGGGCGTGGGCGCACGGCCTGACTACCCACTGATTCAAAATCCTCACTCCTGGTATCCTCACGAATCAGATATTCGCCGCGAATGAAGCCCTCTTTGCGCCGCCGTGATACGGCCGGCTGAGGGGAGATTGTCTACTCGCGGCGGTGGCACTTTGAGGAGACGCGGGATGGCACTTTGGGGAGACAGTCCTGGAACTATGGGGAGACGAAGGTGGCACTTTGGGGAGACGAGGGTGGCACTTTGGGGAGACGATTTCGAAAAAATTTTCCAGCTAAATAGCGAAAAGTAGTATCTTTCGGGCGCGCGCCGGTTTCCGTAGATTGTATTTAGACTCTTAGAGTAAACAACAACAGGGCGGTTGCTGTTGTTATTGATCCTCTCTCAATGAAGCAGATCGCAGAGTCAGAAGAGCTCTTCCCCGTTAACCCCATCCGCGTCGAGACCGTCCTATCTCGCTTCCCCGTCCACCGCATCTCCAAGCGCGGGAACATCCAGATCGAGATCAACGAGCGGGGCGGGGCCGGCGAGCTGGTCACGAAGTGGGAGGTGTCCCACAACACCAAGTACGGTCAGCCCGGGGCGCTCGCCTACAAGGTGGACACGCTGATAGTCAACCGCCGGATCGACGAGGCGCCGCGGCCGGTGCCCGAGATCCTGAAGCTCGGCAGCCTGAAGGAGATCGGCGACGAGCTGGGCCTGGCTGACAGCGGCAAGAACCGGAGCGACATTAGGAGGGCGCTGCATCAGAACGCCGGCGCCTACATCACCGCCAGGAGGACCTACAAGGGGGCCGACGGCGTGGAGCGGACCGCCGAGATCTCCGACACCCGCTACGGCATCGTCTTCACCGGCGAGAAGTTTCCGGACGGGAGCCGCGCCGACGCCGTCTACCTGATACTCCACCGCGGGTACCGGGAGATCATCAACACGGCGCCCATCCGCCCGCTCGACTACGACTACCTACGGAACCTCTCTCCCGGCGCGCAGCGCTTCTACGAGCTGATCAGCTACCAGATCTACGCGGCCCTGAAGCACGACCGCCCGCGCGCCCGCGTGATGTACTCCTACTACTGCACCCGGGCCCCTCAGACGAGGTACTTCGACTATGATCACGTCAAGAAGCAGATGTACAAGCTCCAGTCGCCGCACAAGAAGTCGGGGTACATCTCTGAGGTGGAGTTGAGGGAAACGCGGGACGCGGACGGCAGGCCCGACTGGGAGATGTTCTACACGCCGGGGCGGAAGGCGCGGGCGGAGTTCCGCTCCTTCAAGCGGACGATGCGGTCGAGCGTCATGATTGCCGAAGGCGAATCGGGCGGGCGGGCGGCTCAGAGTCTCCTGGCTGTGGGTAGAGCAAATGAAGTGCAGACATTCTCCCCCGACTTGGAGTCGTTAGTCGCCGCGCTCGTCGGCTACAAGGTGTCAGAGAAAAAGGCCAGAGAGCTGGTCGGGGATAAACCGGAGGCTGTGAGACTCCACCTCCGGGCGGTCCCCTACCTGCCCGAGGGCCAGGGCAAAAAGAACTTCGCTGGCAGACTGGTCACCGCGATCGAGAATGATTACGAGTTACCGCCTGTCCTAGTTGAGGCTCTGGAAAAAGAGCGGCGGGAGAAAACGTCGGGTGAGTGCAAGGCCAAGGCGAAGGAGTGTCCGTACTGCCAGGAGTTGAAAGGCATGCGGTACGTCTACGTCGATGGCCGCACCTCTGTCAAACGCTGCACGCATGACCCGACCGTGGAGGAACGCTTCTCTGGGAACTAGTTGCGTGCATGCGGACGCCTAACCTATTGCAGTAGGCGGAGCAATCTTAAAGGAAAATATTTGAAGGGATGAGGCGTAGGTATGGGGATCGGGGAGTTCGCTTTAGGCTTGGTAACTGAACTCCTCGCGACGGCCATCGAGCGCGGCATCGCACTCTCCGCATTACCTTACTTTAAGCAGAGAAGAGTTAAGAGACGCGTTGAAGACGCTACTGCTGAGGTGATAGAGCCCCTTCTGCCGTTCCTATCACATGAACACATACCAGAAGACAAACAGTACCGCCTAATCGAAACTTGTGTAACTGAACTACGCCCTTTGGCCGAGAAACCAGAACTCTTGTTTCAAGGATCACTAAACGGCCAGAAGATTTTCGAGCAACTCTATGGTAACGATGATCTACCGGCAGTCATCCTCGATGATGGCCTGAAAGATGTTTACACTCTCTTATTCCCACGCATTGCTACTTTGCTGTGCAAAATCCCTGCTGCGGTTAAAGATTGGGAGAACGAGGCGTGGTCGGAGAATTTCCGGCGCTTCGATGAGCTAACCGCTCAGATGCTGGGCCTATTCAATAGGGTTGACGAGTTGGCTGCTCTGCCGTTGAGAGAGGCCGACGAGACACTCACGATATTACGGCGTACCCTAGCCCAGAAAATAGGGATTGAGTTAGATCTCACCGGGTTGAGGGCAGATCGTCCAGTAGTTGTCAATTTTGAAGCTCTTTTTGTCTTCCCATCAATTCATCTTGACATAGCTCGCAGTGGCGGCCCATTCAAAGCACTAGAGACACCTCAACGTTGTTTCACCGAAGTCAAATCAAGCCCTAACTCCCATATCATTGTTGGCGCAGCTGGAGCAGGTAAATCCACATGGTCAAAGTGGCTACAGCAGGAAGCGTTAAGTATCAGATGGAATGGCATACCTGTCAGAGTAGAATTACGGCGCTTCTCAAGCGGGCCACTATTATCATTACACGATCTAATCAGAGAGGCTGCAGGTAAACACCTCGCCGAAGAACTCAATGCAGAGCGTGTCAGGAGATGGCTCGATTCGCGGCAGCTAATGTTCATCTTGGACGGCTTCGATGAAGTACCGACCCGCATCAGAGATGAGGTTCATGAGTGGATCCGCGAACTTAAATCAGCTGCTTGCCGATGCCCTTTTATTTTGACGTCCCGCGTGCTCACCACAGATCACCTAGAACGGTTTGGGGCTGATTGGAAGTGGTGGTCAATCAAGCCATTCGATGAGCGACGAGTAATTGACTACATAGAGCGTTGGTATGCCTGTATGCCGCTTCTCTCAACGGCAGAGAGGAAGATCAACCCAAAAAAGTTGACCACGACGTGGTACCAAGATCCAACGATTGGTCCTCTGACGGGTAATCCATTGCTGCTGTCGACTTTATTGATGGTTCATCATCTAGACGGGAAACTACCTACCGGACGAGCACAACTTTACCGCAGGTACGTTGAGGGGATGCTCGGGATCTGGGATGATCGCCGGAAGGTGGAGGCTACAAGTACTCCGATCTCTCTGGAGAAAAAAAAGCAAATCCTGCGGGGGCTGGCGTTAAAGATGTTTCTACAGGAGAAAGATCAGCTCGATGAGGCAATCACAGTTGATACCGTCAATACGTTAATACAGTCGGTGAGCGTGCAAGCATCAGCCGAAGAGACTTTAGCGATACTCAGAGAACGTTCTAGCCTACTAGTCGGCCCAGGTATCTACAGCTTCATTCATAAAAGCGTTGCAGAATTTTTGGTTGCTGAAGCAATTGTCCAAGGTGATCAACGTGACGAATGTGGGGTTAGAATTGATCGCTTCAAACTATTTGAGAAACGAAATGATGATCGGTGGAACACTGTCACATTCCTTTGGGCTGGTCTAGCGCCCGTATCGGATGTGGAGTCTTTTATTGATGCGTGTATCCAGACAAACGCCTTAGCGCTAGCTTATGGGATGCTACTTGATCAGTATGATCGTTTCACTCTGGAATCTCGACATAGGTTCCTGCGTCCATTAATCGAGGGACGTAGCGTTCCATGCCTCGACATGTCATCCAAGACATGGGAACTCCCCCGCCCTAATAGTGTTGCTTTCAGCCTTCCGGTTCCATTTTGTAGTTTACGTGGGATTGCTATTCATTTTGAGTTACGTAATCTGTTAGCTCGTGCTTACCACGACGATCCCAGATTGTTCTACGGATACACGCATTCACCACCTGAGTTCCGCGATCTCGTGTGGATGATTACAGTTCTTACACCTGTTGATTTGTTGCTATGGAGGGAATTCTTAAAGGAGCCCTTACCAGATGTGGGGGACAAAGTGGGATGGGTCTGGTTAATCTCCTACAAAGCAACTTGGACGGCAGTTCATACCAATGTCTCTTACAATCTTTCAGATATCATTGAAGGGATGGCGGCTAGTTTCCCTAACGATTACGGTGTGGTTGCGCTAGCTATCATGACGATCATGTTAGAGTCAGCCACCATTCTTTCGCAACAACGCATAATTGGGGCATTACAAGCCCTTATAAATATTAATCCTACTTCAATAGACGAATGGTGGCTTGGGGGAACTGCTTTTTGGCAACTTCCAAGTAGGGACAAGCTTTATCGCCCCGAAAATGTTGATCTTCTAAAAGCGTTTATTAACTTTTTGAATAGATATATAAAGCTAGTCTCACAAGAGGACAAAGATACTTGCATGGATGCCCTCAAATATTCTGAGGAGTTACAGTTGATGCGACAAAGTTTAGTTAATGGATAGGCAAGAATTTGGCTCATAGCGAAACTCGATAGGGATTAGGGGAAATGCTCGAAGATTGCAAAAATAACTTTACAAATTCAAGTGTTCAAGCATGACCGGGATATTATGACGGTTCTATGCTCCAGCTCATAATTTATCAAGGTTTCTCGTGTATTATTGTGCAAGTTGAAGAAATCAAAAGGCGATTGTAATCACTCATCTGGGATATCAAAGTTGTAAGCTTAAAAATTCGCAATATAGTATAAACCGTATATATTATGTACGAGCTTTTTCTTTCCCGGAAGAAGGTGTACGCGGTACTCCTTGGTTCCTTTTTAGACTCGGCAAAACATCAGGTAAATCAACCGAATCCTTAATCAACGCCTCCACCCACACGTTTGCGGCCTCCGCGTAAGCCAACAACACGTGAAGAGGGGGCACCAAAACGCCGCGCTCGAACTTGGAGACGTAGTCCTGCTCCAACTCCTCAGCCAATCCTAGACGGCGGATTAGACCGTTCTGTGAGAGGCCCAGCTTCTGCCGGATCTCCAGAAGTTTCTCCGCCAGCCGCTCCGGCTTCCGCCGCGACGCCTTAGCCATCAGCAGGTACCCCTCCCTGCCGATGGTGCGCACCGAATAGGCGAAATCTTGCAACTAAGGAATTTTATCCTTAGTATATCTCGGCATTCGATTTCCGCCGGGAGCCCATGAAGGCTGAAATCCCGGGCGGCGCGCATCACCCGTGCTGTCTTACCGAATGGCGCATGGGGCGCTTCGCCGAGATAACTAACTTACAGGCGACAGAAGATAACAGAAGCAGGGTTTGTGCGTCACTGACTCTGCCGACCTGTTCAGGGTTCGCAAAGCTGTCCCGGGCGCACTCGCCGATGGCTACAGTCGTGAAAGGAACCGCCGCCGCCGTCCGCTACACGCTCGACGTGCGCGGCAACCGGGACGGCGTCTCAACCAGTCACCACACGATCTTCAAGATCAGCGGCACGACCGTCATGTTCACCTCCAGCTCGCCGCCCATCATCAGCGATGGAGATCAGATTGTCGTGGCAGGAACACAGCGAGGGAAGATGCTTGTGGCGTTGGCCTACGTCAACAGGACGACCATGATCCGCGGCGATAGCGGGATGTGGCAGAGCCTCCTGGGCGCCGCCTTCGCGCTGTCTGGTGGTGCCACGGCCCTCACCCTAGCCCTGCCCCCGTTCAATATCGAGCCGCGATTCATGCTGCTGGCCATCGGGCTGATTTTCTCCGTCATGGGGCTATTCCTGCTTTACCGCTGGGTGACCATCCGCCGGGCCGTCAACCTGTTGAAGGGCGGTTGATGCTCTGTGTCACGCCCTTCGGATGTTAAATCTATGGCCGGATGGGATTACAGGCGGGAGGCGCGGGCGAGGTATCTGCTGGGCAGGCTGTTGGCGGACATCTCCGCGGACGAGTGCGCCGCCGAGTTGCTCGGCGAGGCGGTGCGACTAGATCCGGGGTTAATTGATGCACGGGTCGACCTGGGGTTCTTGCTGGGCAGGGGTGAAGACTACGTCGGGATGTTCGAAACGTTCTGGGAGGCCATCCACGCCGACACGCGGGCCCTCAGAAAAGCTCTCTTGAGAGAGCCGGAGGAGTTAGAGCCGCTCTGGGAAATTCTGCGCCCCGAGCCGCCCGTGAGGGTACAAGCGCAGGGCGACATTTCGACGGAGATGCCGGCTGAATTCAGAGAGAGTGGGGCACTGGTAGCCCTGGCCGTAGCGCACGTCAGGGAGGGGCTGGACGAGGCGGCGGCCGCAGCACTACGGCTTTCACTGCAGCTGGACCCTACTAACCAAGTCGCCCTCACGCTACTGGCTCTCACCTGCCTGTTGATAAGGTCGAGAGGCTTGCAGGGTAGCGAGACCGTCGAGACGGAACGTGTGCTGCGTGACATCGACCCGGGGTTGGCCGAACTGCTCTTCAAGTCAGGACGGTAGAGATTTGGATTAATGTGAAAGGGGGAACTTTGGGGCCTCAAGCGGTGGCCCGGTCGAAAAACAGAACATCGCAATGCACAAAGCGAAACCGCCCCGAGCTCGCGACTCGAAGGCGGTTTCATCGGATCTCGCAGCGGTAGTGGCGCGCGAGAATGCCTGACTGCATTATACATCACCCTATCCGCCAGCCGGAGTGAGGGTGTGTCGGCACTGTTTTCGGGCAAAAAATCGTGATCCCCGAGCACCGGCACCGCACTGTATGCAACTTCCGTCACCCTGTCAAAGGGTGGCCCGCCAGTCACGCATTCTGCGCTGAAGATTAGAAACCCCAGACAAGTATTAGCGTCAGAGCCGGCACTGCGCTCCTAACCGGACCCGCTACCGGTCGCAGTGTAGTGCTGGTAGCGTGGGAGGCTGCCTATGTCAGCGTTGTCCTCCGGATCGGATGGACCCCCGCAAGGGGGTTCGAACGAGCCCGTAGATCATTTCGTCGCATTCAAGTTCCTCGACTTCCTCTTCGCAGGCTCGGTTAGTGGCTTCGTCGAGTTCAGGCTTTTCCCCGGCGGCAGGCGGCCCAAAGCGGCTGGCTCATCCGTCTATCACGCCCTACCTCTGGAGCACGAACGGGTAGTCGAAGGGGTGCTCCGGCACGACAGCCAACAGACTATCACTTTCGGACCGGTGCCTCGCTGCCGCAGGCCGGGGAGGGCTGCAGGTGGCAAGGATCACGACGTGCTTCAGGCAGGCTGCGTCTGGGTCACCCTGGAAATCAAACGAATTAAGGGCGGCGTCATCGAGGCCATGAAGAGGGTTCGTGACCTCCCTCTGCGTCCCTCAGTCGTTGCTGGAGACGGCTTTTCTTATGATGCCTTCTACGTCCTCAGTTCGCCATTGCGTGACCATCGGCTGCTCGAGTGGGAGGAATTAACGCGCGATCTATGTAACGTATTAGGGGACACAAGTCCCGGTGGAATCAGCCGGACGATGGTGCTGCCCGGCACGCATAACCTGACTGAAGGGGCACGCACGGCCTGCGAAATCTCCGACGAGTTTTCGAGTTGGACGCGCTACGGGGTCGGGGAACTAAAGGAGGCACTCAAATCTGCGCCGGCTCACGGAACTACCGAGCGCACCGCATTCTCTGCGGAACATCTGCGCCAGCGTGGTTTGAGTTCTGGACTGATAGAGTCAGTCGTCACTGGAAGGCCGATGCAACAGGAGGGGCTGGTTACGGCGGCTCTAGGCGGTGAATCGGGGCGGGACTTCCGGATAGCGTTTGCCCTGCTTGAGCAGGGGCTTGAGGAGGAGGAGGTTAGGACGATCTTTCGCTCTTATCCACACGGTTGCGGGAGCAAGTGGGCGCAGAAAAAGGACGGCGAGCGATATCTCGACACGCTCTTAGGAAAAGCCATCACGGCCCGAGAGGAACTGACTGCCGGCGGGGATGTGAATGCGGAGCAAGACTTCAGACTAAGAACGACTGGGCTGCCACCGGGGTACTCACGGCACGAAGACGGCTCCCTTTGGTTCTACCCGCCTGTGACTGACGAGGCCAGGAAAGTGCCGAAGCCGGTGAAGGTCTGTAACTCGCCGCTCCGCATAACCGAGATACGCGAGAACGTCGATACGGGGCAAATCTCGCTGGTCGTTACTTTCTCCTACCTCGGCAGGACTGTTTCCGCGCCGCTCCTACGGTCGCAGATGGCAGACCCTCGACAGCTGGCAGCCGGGCTCTCCGACGTGGGCGCGCCAGTCACGTCCCTGAACGCTCGGCACGTTACAGCCTACCTAACCGCTTTCGAGCACCATTTCTCGGAGTCAATTAGGAGGAAGCGGGTGACGTCGCGGTTCGGCAGGGGCCGGGAAAGCGAGACTTTCTTCTTCCCGGGCCTTTCTACGGGCGTAGAGTTCGCCCCGATGGGCGCGGGCGACGCTGCACTCTACCGAGCCTACGCCTCACACCGGGGAACGCTCCAAGGCTGGCTGGAAGCTATCCACGCCGTCGCGGATGAAGGGTTGCTGATCCCACAGGTCGCCGTGCTCGCGGCGCTGGTCCCGCCGCTACAGCGCAAGCTTCAGATTCCCAACTTCATACTCGACATACACGGGAACACGAGCACGGGAAAGTCAACTTCACTGAGGCTGGCGGCGTCAGTCTACGGCAGGCCTCGGGATCCCGATTCCCTGCTCCTCCAGTGGATGAACACGAGCACGGCCATCGAGCAGGTGGCGGCCGTCTGCGACGAACTTCCGATCTTCCTCGACGACGCGCAGCACTGCCCCGCCGAGTTGAAGAGGTCAGTGGTCTATATGATCGCCAACGGGCGCGGGAAGGGCCGCGGTGTCGGTTCGCGCGGAGTCCGAGAGACGCCGACGTGGCACACGGTAGCACTCTCGACTTCGGAGGAACCGATCCAAGAGGCTAGTCCCCACGAGGGCGCGCGCGGGAGGATACTCTCTGTCGGCGGCCTCATACCACCATTCAAACCCGGGAGCGTGACGCTTGTTCAAGCTGTAGAAAATGCCGTGTCCGATAATTGCGGTCATGCGGGCGTCGCCTACATTCGTCATCTCAACGGTTGGAGTGAACATGACTGGTCGCGCTGGCGGCGGCGCTATTCTGAGATTAGGGATGGGTTGCAGCGCGACAGCTCATCAAATATTGCGAGCCGTGTGAGTGGTTACATCGCCGGGGTGCAGGTCGCCGGGGAGGTGGCGTGTCCGCTACTGGGAATACCATTCGAGCCGGACGCCGTGGGCGCATGGCTGATGCTACACCTCCTCGATCAGCAAAGAGAGCAGAACATAGTGTTGGTCGCTCTGCGTGCCTTGGCGGACTGCTACATTGCTAACAGAGAACGTTTCGCTACCGACGGTGCTAATAACTTGACTAGGGGCGCCGGCGTCCAAGGTTACATCAGAAGGGGGCTGTATGTTGCTTTCCTGCGGAGGACGGTCGAGGATCTCTTCAAGACAAGGAAGTGGAATACCACGGCGGTACTTAACAAACTATCGACGGCGGGCGCGCTACACGCAACCGAGAAAGATCGTCATACAAAAAAAGTTAGTGTGGGTGGTGTCTATCACCGCATGATCTGTGTCAAATGGTCGGCAATATTTCCCGACGATAAGCACTGAGGAAATACGGGGGTGTAATCAGGCGAACTCGAGGCGAACAAAGCCGCGATTGGAAATTTTTATTCTTGATAACATTTTATGGCCGTCAAAATTCCAAGTAACGGTCTTGTAAGTTAAAGAAAATATGCAATTTATAAATTCGTAAGAGACGATCTTAGCGAAGGCGGAGTTTAAGTTTGCTTGGAAAAAATATCTGTAACCCCTTTACTTTCAATAGAGCTACTGTCTAGGGTCACCTACCTCAACAACACTGCCAAAAGATAATTCCAAGTAAATTTCTGCTGTATTGGCTTTATGAATATGACTCGGATAACCCACTGGGAATCTGGGGATGTTTGGATAAATACTTCCCTTTCCTCATTTGCGTCGCCTTAAATCATTCCCGCATCCCCGGCCTGCTCCAGAATGTTCCCACTGCCGAAGATGTTCACGACGAAAAAACTGCCACAAATATTTCCGAAGTCAGCTTAGACTCAGGCCATGGAGAACGTAGTTACTATCGCCCAACCTTTAGTAAAGCTCGTCGAGATACACTGGGAGAAATTTCCGGGGATAAAGAGCGCCTATGAAAAGGTGCGCAAGGTCGTTAAGCAATACGCCAGGCACCGGAGTGTTTCCCTATCTAATCTCCCAGTGGCCTACGTGATGAGCGATAAGGGTGGTCTCCACCCGGAATTGGAAAAGTTCATCGACCGCCTAGAACGACCACAGCGTCGTACGCCTGCCCGCCATAAGGAGTATAAGGAGGAGGCGAGGGCCCGTCTCAGAAGCATTGTCGCTATCCTGTTGAACGGGGGTGATTCGCAGGGAGAGGAGCCAGTCACCGCGCCTCACAGCAGAGTCCCGGATTTCATGCTCCCCGTCCTAGATGCTATGCCCCGGGTCGGCGGTAAGAGAGTCAAGGGTAAAGATGAAAGTGCCAAGCTGGTTCGCAGGCAGCTTCCACTATCCGAGGTGGGCAGGCTACTACTGCCGCTGCTTTTAAAGATTGCTAAGAAGTATAAGCTCGAGAAATACGAACCGATTTTCCTGGATCATTATAGAGAGGTTTGGCAGCTTATCAGGGAGACTTATCCGGAAAGCATGTGGAAGCATCTGCGCTCACGTGTTGGAAGGATTCGGCGGAATCTTGGGCTCGGCCCCGGCAAGATGAAGAGGGAGCGGATGAATCTGGAGGAGTTCCCGCCGCGCCTGAAAAACCAGTGTGAGACATACATGACGAATGCCGCCGTCGGCCTCGAACATGCCTCGCCCGAACTGGCCGAACTCGCGAGAGAGTATGAGGTGAATGTGGGGAGGGCGTCGAAGACGTCCATCAAGAATAACATCATGGTCATAGGCACGGCGCTGTCCCGCATGCCGAGTCTGGCAGGCAAAGACATAGACGTGGAAGATCTGCTGTGCCTGACTAAAGTGGCGCGTATCGTCAGAGGGAAAGCGCGGGACTCGTTTGTGAACCCGCATATCGAGGAGCTACGCGCCCGCGAGCGTAAGTCAGTTAATAGACGTAAGCGGGCCGGGTTGGACAGTGCGGTGTTCGAGCGGTGTCTGAGAGCGTTCAAGGCAGTCGCCGCCTACAACGGGATTTTCGAATATCATGAACTCTTCAACAGAGCCTACAGGGTGCGGGTAGATAAGGAGACGACCGAGGCGGTTAAGCAGGATAAAAAGGAGGCGTTTCCACTGAAGTGGGTTGACGGCGAGATCGCCCGTCTCGGAGTAGAATTCCGCCGCATTATCCAGGAAGGCTCTTTCAAATTCGGCTCACTGAAGGAGGACGGCACCAAACGGACTTGGCATGAAGTCCGTAAGACGATGAGGCTCTGCTTATTTTATGTTTCTCTCGTGACGTTGCGCTACATGGGTTATCGCCAACAGTGCCTGAGAGTGTGCGTGCTCGGAGTCCACATCAGATTTGACGGAAAGTCCATTCACTTCTCCTGGAAGGCTGATGAAGTCAAGAACAAGAAAGCCCTCACAGGAACGTTGACGAAGGGTCAAGATGATCGATTGTATAAGGTCCTTATCGACACCCTCCGGGATTATTATAAATATATTTACCCTTACCTTGTGGAGACGTCGGGAGAGATACTCAAGGGAAGCTTTTTCGTTCATCAAACCAGTGATGGCAGCTTCATTCCCTTCGACCCTGAAAACGCAGTCACTTTCAGCAATTTCTTCACCGAGGCCGGACGTGATTTCCTGATTTTCGACGGACGTCTCGCCGCAGGCTCTCGGTCTCTCAACCCGCACTTCTTCCGCGGCCTGACATGTGACTGGCTGAAGGAGGAGGGGGCGAGCGACGAGGCCATCGCCGATTACGTTGGCAACACTGTCGCAGTGACGAAGACGAAGTACCTGAAGAAGAATACAAAGCAGGACATGCGCAGGGCCATAAACGAGGCCGATGGCGCCCATGCCGCAAAGCAGAGAAGCCACGAAGAATCAGACTTAGTCAAAGAATTAAAGGCAGGGTTGAAGGGTAAGGACCATACGATTGAAACCTTAACGAAAGATCTCGCTCATGCCAACGACAGGATAGAAAAACAAGCCAAGGACTATGAGAGGAGGATTGCCCGCCTGGAGGCGGATTTGGCCGATGAGCGGAAAAAACGCGACCGTAACCACACACAACTAATGAGGGCATTGGCACGGCTAAATTAATACTAAGAGGTAAGGAGAAGCCCTCCGCCCAAGGCATGAAGCCATCCGACCAGTAACCCAGTGCAAAGCCGTACGCAGCCGGCAGTATCCTTCTTTTTGTCTTACCCCCACCTCGTTTATAGGTTTTGCATCATCTTTGGGTACTCCTTACGACGGTTTGGAGAGCACATCTGCGCTAATTTGAATCGTGGCCGTCATAATCGTATAAACTATATTTAACGTATAAACTATATAAGCAATTATCGGACGTAGGACTATGGTTAAGCAGTAGGCTCCTGTAAGGAGACGGTCTAAGCGACTAGCGTATGGGCTTTCAGCCGATTTACGTGTTAACCGGTGCTGTAGAAGATAATCTTTTGTAGGCGATGATAATAGTATATATTGTTTGCATCTTATCGGAGGGCTGAATGACCGCCAAAATCATCAGCGTCGTGAACCAGAAGGGCGGCTCCGGCAAGACCACCCTCAGCATGCAGCTCGCCGGCGCGCTAGCCCGCCGCGGCAACAAGGTGCTAGTGGTCGACGCCGACCCACAGGGAACGGCCACCAGGTGGGCCGCATCGGCCGACGACGAGAAGCCCTTCCCCGCCTCGGTCGTGGGCTTGAGCGCCGCCAGCACCAAGGTCCACCGCGAGGTCAAGAAGTTCGTCGGCGACTACCAGTACATCATCATCGACTGCCCTCCAGCGGCCGACTCGCCAGTCCCGCAAAGTGCCCTCCTCGTCGCCGACCTCGCGCTGGTGCCGGTAATTCCCTCCCCCCTCGACATGTGGGCGGCCGTCGGCATCCGCGAGGTCATCGGCAACGTCTCGGACATCAACGAGGATCTGCGCTCGCGCCTCGTCATCAACCAGCTCCAGCCGAACACGACGCTCGCCAAGGAGGCCCTGGAGGTGCTCCCGGAGTTCGGGATCGACATCTGCCGGACCTACATGCACCAGCGGCAGGTCTACCGCCAGTCGGCCGTCTTCGGCCAGACGGTCCACGACTTCGGCAGCAAGGCGGCGGCAGCGGTGGAAGAGCTCGACGCGCTGACCGACGAGATTCTGACGCTCCTGAAGCGCAGGCCCGCGAAATCGGCCGCCGGGGACGGGAGGGATTAGCCGTGGCCAAGAAGGACATGAAAAGCGCCCTGGGGGCCTCGCTCAAGGCCGAAGAGCGGGCCGTGCGAGACAGGTTCGAGAAGGCCGAGTCCGTGATCGGTGGGGGGAAGGCTGCTTCGGGAGCACAGCCTCCTCCTTCGAACGGGGCCGGTAAGGTCATCAGGGACAGCTTCACCATCCCGGGCGACGAGTATGAGCTGATCTCACGAATCAAGAAGCGGTGCATGAAGGCGGGCGTCAGCGCCAACAAGAGTGAAGTGCTGCGCGCCGGTCTCGCGGCGCTGGACGCGATGTCGGACGGGGAACTGGCCAAGGCGGTTGAGGGGCTTGCAAGAGTTAAGACGGGCCGGCCCCCAGGTAAGAAAAAATAAGGAGCTAGTCTAGAACAGCTTCGTGTTTGCGGACGATTTTCTTGATTAAAGTCGCTAAATTCGCGGCTTCCCGGTGGTTGAATCGGAACTCCATTTCTTTCAGGTAGAAATAGAAGTGTT
>Ga0182001_10000012_pt1 | contig 47002 bp, 33 predicted proteins | sample BulsoiFelSFmetaG_FD_120485 | JGI IMG/M metagenome (GOLD analysis project Ga0182001, IMG submission 120485) | Bulk soil microbial communities from Mexico - San Felipe (SF) metaG | ecosystem: Environmental > Terrestrial > Soil > Agricultural land | place: Mexico: San Luis Potosi | collected... | reverse complement strand
GGTACCAGGGCATTTCATTTATGTTTCCAATTTTCATCTCAACATCTTCCCTTCAAAGCACTGAAGGCTTGTTTGCTGGCTCGCTTTCATCACGGGCGAGCGCCAATAGTTGATTAATTAATTCTTCGCAACCTGATTTGTCGCTGGCGCGGCTGGCTGTCCGTTGGCAGGCTTGGCGGGCACTGCGGCGGCAGGAGCAGCAGGAGCTTCCGGCGCGTAGTTGCATTTAATCGTGAAGGCCACAACCTCGGGTTTCGGAGCGTCCTTATCATCCAACGCTGGAGCGGCAGACGTTCCCGCTGAAGTGCTCGAAGTGTTCTCAAGCTTGGCCTCTTGACGCATCGTCTCGATGCTGAAGTTGGTGAAAAGGCCGGACGAGAATTCAAGGCTCTTGCCGAAATTGGTCACAGACACTTCGTTCGGCGACTCGCCTTTGATGGTCAGCTCCCCGCCTTTTAATTCGACGCTCTTCAAGTAGAGACCCGGAACGTTGTTAAAACGTTGATTGATCTCTCTCAGCACAGCGCCTGGTCCTTGCTGCGATGAACGCAGTTTTTGAATCGCGTCAATGCGCGCCTGAATGTCAGCCGTCTTCTTCTCAAGCTCTTGGCGTTCCTGGTTGACTGCGACCATCTGAGCCTTAATGCGCTCCTGCTCTGTCTTCTCGGCCTGCTGTGCATCGCGCGCGCTCGACGAGCTGTAATAGTCGTAGAGCATGCCGACGGCCAAGAGGCCGAAGACGACGAGGGCGAGCAGGATGGTCTGGTTGCGCGGATTGGCAACTTTCTCTTCGACAGCGGCAACGCCTTTGGCCCTGTCGGTCACTGAATCTAAAAGGTTGACCTTAATCATTGGGCGTCAACTCCTCTCAAAGCGAGACCGACGGCAATCGCCATTTCCGGCACAACCTCGCGCATGTAATCTGGATCGAAACGTCTCGCATCAACCTTGATCTGGCGAAACGGGTTGAGAACTTCAACGGGGATCTCGAAACGCTTGCCTAAATAGTCGGACAAGCCAGTGAGCTTTGAGCCGCCGCCCGAGATGAGAATCTTCTGCACATTGCCATCGCCGTCTTCGGCGGTCGCGCGGTAGAAGTCCATCGTCTTGGAAATCTCAAGGGCGAGAATGTCGGAAGCGGTTTCAAGCATCTGCTCGAAATCAGGAACTTCCTTCCCGTCGGGCGCGGGCAATCCACGCTTGACCGCCTCGGCCTGCTCGAAATTTAGATCAAGCTCTTTTTGCAAGAGCGCGGTGTACTGGTTGCCGCCGACCGAAACGTCTCGCGTAAAAACTGACTTGTTGCCGCTCAGGATGTTGATGTTCATCGTCGCAGCGCCGATGTTCAGAAGCGCGACGACTTGGCCGGGCATCGGCTGGTAGTTCACCTCGTAGCAGTTCTGCAAAGCGAAGGCATCAACGTCAATGATGGCGGGCTGCTTTCCGGCGAGTTGAATCGCCTGCTTGACGTTCGCAATCTTGTCTCGCTTGCAAGCGGCCATCAAAACCTGTAAGGCGTCGGGCGACGAGCCTGTCACCTGATAGTCGAGGCTAACGTCAGCGATGTCGAAGGGGATGTGCTCTTCGGCGTGCCACTCTATTGATTCTTCCAACTCGTCCGCGCTCATCTGCGGGACGACGATGTTTTTGACAATTACTGAATGGCCGCTGACGCCCGCAGCAATACGGTCGGTTTTGATCTGATGCTCGCGGAAGATGTTCGTGATGACGTTCGAAACGTCATTCAATTCCATGATCTGCCCGTCAACGATTGAGTCCGGTTGCAGATTTTCGTAGCCGAGACTGACGAGCTGTAGGTTGCCCGTCTTCCCTTGCAACTCGACGGCTTTAACGGAGCTTGATCCGATGTCAACTCCGACAAGGTTCTTTTTGCCGAAACCTTTTTTGAACATGACTTAATATTTCCTCTCGACCCTTGAGACTAAAGATCGCTGGCGATGTAGCTGGCGAAGACGAAGACGCGCCTTGCGCGCTCTGGAGATTTTGGTCGGCGTCTGTTTGATTTGCTGTGCGTGGTTTGCGGATTTCACTATTGTTGTCGGGATGCAGTGCATGCTCGTGACCTATATGTTTTGAAATGGACGGCGCTGCAAAATATTTGAGGGGAAGTTGCGATCTCTTAAATCGCAGGTTGCAAACGCCGAAGTCTTAGCAAGTGATAAAGCGGGAAGGACAAGCGTGGTCTTCCGGGCGTTTGCACGTTTGACCGTCTCACTTCGGTAACCCAGCCGAGTCGGATAGATTCACCGACTCCCGTTGGCTTTGCGACCTCCGCTCGCGCGGAGTGTGCCTTTATCGGTTGACTTTCAAATGGTCGGCGCTTTCAATCAAGCAGCGCCCAACTCCGAACAGAATCCAAAAGCTTTGAAGCCTTTGCCTGGTGGCATGACCACCAACGTCTTAGTCAGGGTACAACACTGGTCAAACATTGTCAATCGCAATTTTTGATTGTTTAAATCCCCTTTAGACAAGGATATATAGGCGGCTTGTGAGAGAATCTTTTCTTCGTCAGGTCAAATTTCTGGAAGACCTTGATGCTTCTTCCAGTTTTTTACTGGGTGAAGACCTCGTACATTTCCAAAACGGGTCGGGTCTCGGCAAGGCCCGGAGACTGTTTCCTGTGGGCTGCGATGAAGGCTTCAGAGTGGGTCCAGTTTTCAAAATCCTCGCGCGATTTCCAACGGGTCAGGACGATGTAGGTGTGGCCTTCTGCGGGGCGCAAGACCTGCATGTCAACGAAGCCCGACATCAGATCAACAGCGCGGTCGCGCTCCGTAAAGGTCTTCTCAAAATCGGCCTCGCGCCCTTCCGTCACAGTGATGCGGTTCATGACTATGAACATTTGTTCCCTCCTTTTTCTTAAAAAGTAAGTACGCTGTAAATATGTTGGCGTTCTTTTCGATGATCTTAAATTCCAAATTTGAGATTTCAAATCAAAATGAAAAAAAGCAGCCGAACAGAAATAAGAAACTTTTCTAACGCTCGCTGATGCGCTTGACATCTTCTTCGTCCGCTTCATTCTTTAACCCGCCCTGCTTAATCTTGACGGTCTTGGCAGGGATGCCGACTTTGATGTGGTAAGGCTCAACGTTTTTCGTTGCGACCGCGCTCGTGCCGACCATCGCCTGCTCGCCGACCTGCGTGCCCGCGAGCACGGTCGCGTGATAAGTGATACGCGCCCCATCGCCGATGCGCGTCGTCAGGTTATAGACGTTGTGTATGTCCTCAACGTCATGCGTGTGCGAATAGATGTTGGCGTAATCGGAGATTGAAACGTTGTTGCCGATCTCTATCCCGCCGCGATCATCAAGGAGAACGTAGCGATGAACAACGACGTTATCGCCGAACGACAGGTTGTAGCCGTAGGACCACTCGACGAAATGCCAGCACTTAAAGTTTTCGCCGACGCGCTTGAAAATGAGCGGCGCGAGCATCCTGCGTAAGCGATGCCCCAGATGAGCGTTCTGTCCGATGGGCGAGCGGTCATACATCTGCCAGAGCCAGATGAAAGGCTTGCGCTCACCGTAAGCCGCGCCGTCAATGTCCGTGTAGTACTCAGGCTCCGTAGTGATGTTACGCGGGTCGAAGCTGTGCAGGGCGGCGCGCGCGCTCGGCGATAGGTTGGATGGATCGGGAGCGCGTTTGCTGCCATCGCCCGAGTTTCCCACACCGTAATAAATCTCGTAGAGCGTGTCGCGGACGACATCGTTCGGGTCGCGTCGCCCGTCTGTCAGGGCGCGGTGCAGCGTGCCTAAGAATTCGTCAAAGTCCGCTTCGGCTTGCGGCAGCGGGCGTAGCTCACGATAAGACATTAGGGATTCGTCCTCCTCAAAACGGGCGAAGGCTTCAGACAACAACATCGCTTGACTAAAAGGATAATGAAACAGGCATCAAAGTATCACAGACGCTTTTGACCTATCAATGCCCCTAAATGAATTATGAGTTTTGAATTATGAATTGAAAGCCGCTGGCCTTTAATTCAAAACTCAAAATTCATAAATTCAAAATTTTTATAGCCTTGCCTGTGTACTCAACAAAAGTTAGGATTCAGTGGCGATGAAATTTCTTCGTAAAGCTCTGGTCATACTGCTCGCGCTCATCCTTTTGGCCGCCATCTGGATTTGGTGGAATCGCCCGCAAAAAGTGGAGATGGCCGCTTACGTACCGGCTGATTCCCTGCTTTACCTGGAAGCGAACGACCTGCCGATCATAGCAAGCAGTCTAATCAACACAGACGCCTGGAAGGCGCTCGCCCCTGCGGCGGGCATCAGGTCTGATGCGGGTCGCATAGGCTGGCTCAGCCGCCTGGCGTCCTGGACAGGCATAGGATCGTCTGAGGCTGTCGTCTTCTCGCGCGCGCAAATCGCCATCGCAATTCTTGGATTCGACGCCGCAGCCGACGACGAGACTTTGAAGATAAAGCCACGCTATGCCGTCATCGTCGAAACGCATACTGGAGAATCGCGCACGCGTTACGCCGTCGAACAACGTCTCGGCGAGTTTGCGCGGCGCGCTTACGGCGACCCGCGTGTCGAGCAAAGAGAGGCGGATGGCGTACACTTCACAACCTGGTCCGCGCCCGATGGAGAGCGACATATCGTTGCAGCCATCAAGGAGAGCGTAGCCATCATCGGAAATGACGAGTCGGCTGTCGCGGCCTGCCTTGCTGTTCGACGAGGAGAACGTCCGAGTCTCAAGGGCAATCCTCAAATGGAAGAGATGCGTCGTCGGGTCGGAGGCACCGACGCCCTGGCTTTCGGCTACGTCTCGCCCGAAGGCGCAGCGAGACTTTTGGAGTTGGCGGGCACAGCTTACGCCACACAGATTTCTCAGGACCCGCGCGCGCAGAGTGCAGCCGCGAGCATACTTCCTTCGCTGGCGAAGAAGATTCTCGGCGGCGCAGGGTGGAGCGCGCATCTCTCCAATGGCTCAATCGAAGACCGCTACTTCATGGCTTTACAGAACGGGATGGCAGAAAGGTTGAAGCCCTCTCTTGCTTCTGACCAGAAAGCAATATTGTCCGTGAGCGACCTCTTACCGGCGAACACCTATTCAATCTCAAGGTATAGCTACCGTGATCCAGCCGAAGCCTGGAAAGGCTTGAACACGACCGTGACATCGCAGTTCGATACGCTCGCCGCGATCTTAGTCGGTCGTCTTCTGGAGACAGCCCTCAAGCCTTACGGCATCGAAGAGCCGGACAGTTTCCTGCGCGCCATCGGGTCAGAGTTTGTGACGGCGCGCCTTGACGATACGGGCGGCAGCACTGTGACGATTGTCGAGGTGCGGAACGAGCAGACCTTGCGTGATTTTGTCTCCAAACGGCTCGGAGCAAAGCCTCGCAGCGAAACCATCGGCGATAATCAGATGCTCGTTTCCAATAACGAGAAGCATGATGCAGCGAGTTTTGTCGGCGACCACCTGATTCTCGGCTCGGAGGAGAACGTGCGGCGATGTCTTCAGGCTCTGGCCCAGAAAGAGACGCTCGCTAATGCAGACGATTTTCAAAAGAGCTTGCAGACGGTCACAAGCAACGCCCCTTCGAGCGTTGTCACGTTTACAGATGAGCGTGCATCTACACGCTCATTCGTCGAAGCAATTGCTAATCAAAAAGGGATGCGCGAGCGACCACTAAATCAATCCGCACTTGAGAATGCACTCGCGCAACTGCGCTATGCCACGAGCGAAACCCAACTTGTCGAGGGCGGATTTGAGAGAAGAACGCTCTCGTCCTTCGGACAGTTCGGCACGCTTGCCTCGCAGTTTGTTCAGCCGCCGGAGAGTGAAACAGGAAGGTAGCAATCCTCAGTCATCTTCCAGTGCAGGATAATCGAAAGGATGATTGAGCAAGACGGCGCGCATGTTGACCTGGCTGCTGAGGGCTTCCAGATAGGCCGAGAAGCGATGCAGCACAGGGGCAAGCTCCGCCGCTCCGCGCGCCGCGCCTACCTCTTCCATAAAACGCTCGCACGACTCCCAATCCTTGAACATGAGATAGCGTAGGCTTCCTTCGTGGAAGTTGACAAGCGTTTTCATCAGCCGCTCGGACGCCGAAACCGTCTGCTCTTTCTCGGCACGGCGGACCAGTTGCGAGAGTGTCCAGAGGTCTCTCCGCAGTGCCAGTGATTGTTCGAGCTTAGTCTGATATGCGTCGAAAAGCTGTGAGCCTTCGATTGCCGGATTAAAAAGCTGTGCGAGGCCGATTGCCGATTGCCGAAACGAATCTCTCAGCAGGCCGTTGGCATTCTCCACTTTGATATAGATGGCGGGCGCATGACGAAGCGAGACCATGTCAACAAGCTCATGCGCGAAGACTTTTCTAAGCTCCATCCGAATCGCATAGTTCGTGCTGTCGAGCGTCTCAAAAGTATCTTGCTCTAACCCTTCTATTTTGAGAGTGCGCGTTTTGATGAAATTGATGAGTTCACTTGTCTTTTCATGCACGAGACTGAAAATCGGCAGCGTCTGTTTGAGCGACTGATCGCGCCGCAGGAATTTTTCCACCTTTGACAAATGGTTTAAGAGATCGAAGATGCTTGAGAAGATATGCAGTATGTCCGCGCCGACTGCTGCGGGCTTGATATTCTGCCGCGTGATCTCTAACAAAGGCGCTGGAACATTGAGCATGGCTCGACTGGCAGCAAACTGCGAGAGAGCTTTCGAGTCATCAATCTGGTTAAGCGTATGCGCTAACGTCTCTCCGAGATTGGTCCAGGCATGCAGTGTTACTTTGGGCGCGTTTAAGAGTGACTCGCATAATTCGCAGGCATCGCTTAAGAGACTGGCGGCGGTGTAGAGCGCATCGTCTTCGAGTTCTCCTTCCATTTCGTCTGCGATGTTTGCAGCCGCACCGTCGTCTAAGGCAAAGGTCTCGTCCGTTTTAGTAAAGAGTGTGTTGCCGGAATTTTCCGAATGGATGAGATGAAAGACCAGTTGCGAGGCGCGAAGCAATGTTCCCCGCGCGATGTTGAGTTCGTTAATCCAATCATGTTTGACGAGGTCGGATTGATTCGTCTCAGGGAAAGGATGATTGCGCGGGTTGAAGAATGCGCGCAGGGCATGAACCCACATTTTGAGTTCGCGCGCCTGAGCATAAGCGTCAAAGCTTCCCCTATCTTCCGGCGTGGCCTGCGCCGCGACTTCTCTTTCTTTCGTGAGTGTGCTTAATTGCGTTGGGGAACTGACCATGCTCTGGCACCCGCCCTCTATGTTGGATTATCGCAGACGCTTTTCGTGCGCGCCGTTGATTCGCGCCTGCTCATCTGATTGTAAGCATGAAAGCCCCCGCCTTGCAAAATATTTATTTTCACTTATCGAAATCACGTTCCTGGCAGGGAAAGCATGAAGATGAAGAAACGGCTTCCAAACGAACTGCTCATCGCCACTCGCAACGAAGGCAAGGTGGCAGAACTGAGGCCACTCCTGGTGCGTGCGCTTCCAATCAAACTGCGGAGTCTGGCGGAGTTTCCAGAGATCGGTGAAGTTGAAGAGACAGGTGTGACCTTTGCCGAGAACGCTTCACTCAAAGCAAAAGCTTATGCCGAGCAGTCTCGGCTTTGGACTCTCTCGGACGATTCCGGTCTTGAGGTTGACGCGCTCAATGGCGCGCCCGGCGTCTATTCGGCGCGTTATGGCGGGCATGACTTAACTTTTGCGGAGCGCATCAGGAGGTTGCTTGAAGAGATGTCGCGCTCAGGCGACGCAGACCGCCGTGCGCGCTTCGTCTGCACTATCGCCATCGCAAACCCAAAGGGAGAGATAGTCAATCTTTCGACAGGAATCTGCGAGGGTCTGATAGCTCAGGCTCCGCGCGGGATGAACGGGTTTGGCTACGATCCGGTCTTCGTTCCAGAAGGTTATGACCAGACATTCGGAGAGCTATCAAATGAAATCAAAGAGAGGATCAGCCACCGAGCGCGTGCTCTCTTTGCCGCGCGCTCATTCTTGTTTGAAAATTTTTCTATCGGTTGAGCCTGAGACAGATCTTTTATTTTGGTCGTCTTACTACGGAATGCCGATTCTACGTATCAAGTCTGCGAAGCGCGGATCGGAACGCAGTTGGTCAAATCTCGGGTCTACTTTCAGGTAGAGCATTCCAAGATCGTGCTCGGCCATTGCTCTATCGAGCGACTCAAACGCGGCATCGTGCTCATCAAGGGCTGCCTGCACGACCGCTAAATAATAGTGCTTAACGTGACCGTCCTTTAACTGCGCTTTCAACTCCTCAAGTATCTGCTCGGCCTCGTTGCGCCGACCCGTATGGGCGTAGGCTTGCGCCAGGCCAACGAGCGCGAGATTCCTGTCACCTCCGGCATCAATCACCTTTTGATAATGAGCTATAGCCTCATCGTACATGCCCTTGACAAGATAGGCTCTCCCCATTTGTGACTGCACATAGGCATAATCGCTGTGCAACTTAAGCGTCTCGCGTAGTTGAGCGAGAGCCTCGTCACCCTGACGCGCGACCATTAGGATGATCGCCAGATTCGAGTTGATTTGTGACGAGAGCGGATCAAGCTCCACCGCGCGTTGGGCTTCAGTCAGTGCTTCCTCCCGCCGTCCTATCGTCAATAAATAGAAGCCGTAAGACATGTGAGCAGCGGCATTGTTCGGATTGAGTTGGAGGGCGCGCTGGAATTCGCGCTCCGCTCCCTGCCAGTCCCAGTCATAGTCGAGCAGAATCTCGCCAAGAGCGTGATGCGCTTCAGCCAGAGTATCATCAAGCGTAATCGCACGCGCGGCAGCCGCTTTTGCTTGAGTGATGTCTTCCTTTGAAGTCCTGGAGGTTGATGAGGCGAAGCCTATGAAACATTGAGTGATACCGGCAAAGGCGAGCGCGTAGTTCGGGTCTTTTTCAGTTGCCTGCTGGAAAAATCCAAGAGCTTTCCTGAGACTCTCATCATCGCGTTTATCCAGAAAGAAGCGTCCTTTCTGGTAAAGCTCATACGCCTCGTCATCCTCCGTGTAACGCTTATTGAGGCGAGCGCGCTCTTCGCCCGTGATTTGCGGCGCGAGCGCGCTCGTGACCTTTTCGGAGATAGTATCCTGCACGGCGAAGATGTCCGCAGACTTCACGTCAAACTTTTCGGACCAGAGTGATCTTCCGTCTTCCACGTTGAGCAGTTGCACGGTCACTCTCAACACGTCTGCGACCTTCTGCACGTTACCTACTAAGACCGCTTCAACCTGCTGCTCACGTCCAGCGGCCAAAGGGTCTTGATTGAGTCCGGCGTATTTGCGCACGGCGCTCGTCGGCCTGACGATGACATGCTCCAGAGTACTGAGCTTAGTAATGAGGGCGTCCGCCATGCCTAACTCAAGAATCTCGTCGCGGCTGTCGGCGCTGATCGGTTGAAAGGGCAGCACGGCAATAGTTTTGAGGGGCACGCTCTCGCCTGCCCGCGCATTCGAATTACCGGAACTCTTATTTGCCTTCCTCAGTATGAGCCACGCGCCAACGGCTGTCGCCAGGGCGAGCGCAATGATGGCAGCAAAAGTGATGAAGCGATAACGATGCCAAAGCGGTTGCGTTGAGCTTTTACTGGCGATGAGAGCAACGTGTTGAGTCTCAAGCGCGGGTTGCCTGCTTTTGGCTTCAGCTTCCAGATCATCCGTCTCCTGTTCCTCTTCAACACGGACGCGCACCTTTGAGCGTTCGATGATGAACTCCGGCCCACTGCCGTCCTGAACCACATTCACTTTTGCGACGAAGCGATAGCCACGCTTGGGCACGGTTTCGATGAACTTCAGTTCTCCCTGCCCCTCGCCCAGAGCTTTGCGCAGTGCCGAGACGTTCTTGTTCAGATTGTTCTCTTCAACAAAGGTGTCAGGCCAGACGCGCCGGATCAAATCTTCCTTTTCAATAAGCCGCCCGTTGCTTTCCACCAGCGCAAGCAAGGTCTCGATGACCTTCGGCGGCAGCGGCACAGCCTCGCCATCCTGAAAAAGCAGACGTTCGGCGGCGTCCAGACGGAACGCCCCGAACTCATATATCTGCTTTGTTTTCAGGGCCATAAGCCTGGTCAGGTTTTAGTCAGAATTTCTTCAGCCCCGAAACCACGACTCTTTCAGGACTTCCGAAGGACAAAAGGTGCCGATGCCTGAGAACCTGCGGCTCGTTCGAGCCATCGGCAGGACCGGGACAAGAAATAGCGACGCCGATTGTAGCACGAAGCAATAAACGAGACGAAAACTTCGGAGGCCACAAGTGAAGACGAAAAGAGTAGTTCTGGTCGAAGTCGAAACCGAGCGGCTGACCATCCGCCAGACGAGCGAGACAGTGCAACTAGTCTGTCCATTCTGCGCCGCAGAGGTCTTGATGGCTTCGGCTGAACGGGCTGCGCTCCTCTCTGGTCACGGGCTGCGCTGGGTCATCAACCAGTTGGAGACAAACGGACTTCATTACATCGAGACGACTGACGGGCTTCTTTATATCTGCTTGAACTCACTTCTGAACATCATCGCGGAGACAGAAATTTCAGACGAGACTCGTGTTCCACGCGAAGCAGAACTGATTTCGAGCGGGGCTATCAAACTACTGAAGGAGTAAGACGATGCACATAGTTTATGCGACCAATAGTCCGCGTTTTCTGGAGTTCTCTCTGGCGGAGAAACGTGAATCAATCCCTGAGGCTGCAACCGTTCTCGCCATCTGCGACGGTGGCTGCACTGTCGAGAATCAAGATGAAGATTTCTTTAACGCCATCACGGACGAAGAGTACTTCACTCTCCGCCAAATGATCACGCAAGCAGAGCAACTTGAAAGAGCACGCGAGCAAAGCAGAAAAGTTTCCACCCAATCGCCACTACTTAGATTCTTCAGCTATCTGTTGAAACTGACTTCAGGCGAGAAGAGAACCGCAATTGAAACCATCGCCCAGGGAGGGCAATGGCAGATAACCAAAAACAATACTGAGGAGAAAAAGATAATGAGCTTCAGAATTAAATCCGGCGCGAGCAGATACAAACAGCTCTCCGGCACGATTCGTTTGCTGTTCGTGCTCTTGGCCTGCCTTTTCGCCCTCTCTTTGACGGCACAGGCGGCGACGTTTCAGGTGACGACCACAGCCGACAACGCCGACAACAATAATCCGACGCCCGGCTCTCTGCGACAGGCGATTATTTTATCCAACAACACGCCCGGCACGGACACGATCACTTTCAACATAGGGTCGGGCGCACAAACCATCTCGCCAGGCTCATCGCTGCCAATAGTCACTGACCCGGTCATCATAGACGGCACGACACAACCCGGCTTCAACGGCACACCGATTATCGAGTTGAAAGGAACGAACTCGGGCGGCGGCTCAGTCGGTCTTCAGATCAACGCTGGAAGCAGCACTGTGCGGGGTCTCGTAATCAACCGCTTCTCGACCGGCATCTTCATAGCGACGAATGGCAACAATGTCATTGCGGGTAATTACATCGGCACGGATGTCACAGGCACTATTGTTCTTGGAAATTCAAGTTATGGAATCAATGTGCAGGGCGGGAACAATAACACGATTGGCGGGACGACCGTTGCGGACCGCAACATCATTTCCGGCAATGGCAACACGGGGCTGCGCCTTTCAGGCAGCAGTTCAAACACCGTCTTCGGCAATTACATAGGTGTTGACGCCACCGGTTCAATTGATTTGGGCAACGGCAATCAGGGATTGCGTGCTGAGAACAGCTCTAACAATAAGCTCGGAGGAACAGGTCAAGGCGAAGGCAACATCATTTCCGGCAACCTGGATGTCGGAGTTCTCCTTGTGTCCGCCTTCGGAAATAGTGTCAAGGGTAATCGCATCGGCACAGATGTGACCGGCACGGCCAAAATAAGCAATGACGGCGGAGGCGTCGTAGTCTTATCCAGCATCAACAACACTATCTCAACCAACTCGATAGCTTTCAACGGAATGCTCGGAATTGACCTGGATGCTAACGGGTCTTTTCCTCTCGATGGCGTCACACTGAACGATGCAGGCGACGGTGACACAGGCCCGAACAATCTACAAAACTTTCCTGTCATCACAAACGTCACTCGTCTGGCTAACTCGACAGAGATTCAGGGCACGCTCAACTCGACGGCCAACACACAGTTTCGTCTCGAATTCTTCGCCAACGCTCAGTGTGACCCGACGGGTTACGGCGAAGGCCAGACCTACATCGGCACGACTAATGTGACGACGGTCGGCAACGACACGACGTTCGACGTGACGCTGCCCGTTGTTGTTCCGGCGACTCAGTTTGTGACGGCAACGGCGACAGACCCGGCAGGCAATACTTCAGAGTTCTCACTGTGCGCGGGCGGCGTCCTGCCCGGCTCGCTTCAACTCAGCTCAACAGCCTACAGCGTGAACGAGAACGGTGGACAGGCCACCATCACTGTCACACGCACGGGCGGTTTTTCGGGTGCGGTCTCCGTGCAGTATGCGACCGTTGGCGGCGGGACCGCGACGGCTGGCTCCGACTACACAACTGCTTCGGGCACGCTCAACTGGGCTGATGGCGATTCATCCAGCAAGACGTTCACCGTTTCAATCACGGACGATACGCTGGATGAGCCAAACGAGACCGTCAACCTGGCATTGAGTAATCCGATGGGAGGCGCGACCCTGGGCTTGCCTCAAGGCGCAACTTTGACCATCAATGATAACGACCCGACGCCTTCTCTCTCGATCAACGATGTCAGTGTGACGGAAGGCAACAGCGGGACGACCAATGCGACCTTTACTGTGACGCTCTCCGCCGCGAGCGGGCAGACCGTGACCGTTAAAGCTGCCGCATCTGGCGGAACTGCCACAGAGGGTCAAGACTTCCAATCGCTGAACACAACTCTGACCTTCAGTCCGGGCCAGACCAGCAAGCCCGTGACGGTCGTCGTCAACGGCGACACGGATGTTGAGCCGGACGAGTTGTTCTCAGTCTTTCTCACCAGCCCCGTCAACGCCACGATTGCGGTTAATCAGGGCGTCGGGACAATCCTGAACGATGATGTGGCGCAGCCGACATCAACCGTGCAATTCGAGCACGCTTCATACAGCGTCGGAGAGGATGTTCACTATCAACTGATTAACGTCACGAGAACGGGCGACACGTCGCAGGCAGCGACAGTTGATTACACCACTTCGGACGGAACGGCGCAGCAGCGAACCGATTACAACCTGCTGGTCGGCACACTCTCGTTTGCTCCGGGCGAGACCTCGAAGACTTTGACTCTGCTCATCACCGAAGACTCTTACGTCGAAGGGGCAGAGACTTTGAATCTCAACTTGAGCAACGCTACGGGCACAACACTGGGCGCACAGTCTCAGGCGCAGGTCACGATTCTGGATAACGACAACGACCCGAATGCTGCCAATGCCATCGTGGACGTGGCGAACTTCGTCCGCCAGCAGTATCACGACTTTCTCAACCGCGAGCCAGACCCGCCGGGATTTCAGGGTTGGCAAAACATCCTCAACACCTGTCCGCAATCGGGCAAGGACGTGAACGGTAATTACTGTGACCGCATTGAAGTCTCTTCGGCCTTCTATCGCTCGCAGGAGTTTCATGATCGCGGCTACTTCACTTACCGCTTCTACGAGACTGCGCTCGGTCGCATTCCCAAGTACCAGGAGTTCATGCATGACGTGCAGAAGGTCAGCGGCTTCCTGAATGCTCAGCAGCAGGAGGATGCCAAAGTCCAGTTCATCAGTGAGTTCATGGCACGGGCTGAATTCAAGCAGAAGTATGACGGGAGCGTGGATGCTGCGGCTTATGTTGATGCGCTCTCGCAGACGGCTGGGGTGACTCTGTCCAACAGGAATCAGATCGTGCAGCAACTCCAGGCCAATCAGATCACGCGTGGACAGGCTCTCAGAATGGTTGTTGAAAGCGCGGAGGTGGATCAGAAGTTTTATGACGAGGCTTTCGTCATCATGCAGTACTTCGGCTATCTCAGACGTGATGCCGACATCCTTTATCTAACCTGGATTCAGACGCTGAAGCAGACCAAAGACTATCGCGTTCTGGTCAATGGCTTCCTGAACTCCAGTGAATATGTGCTGAGATTCGGTAAATAGAGACAAGACATCGGCTGGCGACGTTGAATTGAAATCTACTTCAACGTCGCCAGCCACGCCGGAAGAGCGAGCAATGAACACTCGCAGGAACAATGCCCCTCGCAACTTTAATTTCAAAACGCTGGCCCACAGCCAGTGTCGTCAACAAAAGACGAAAAGGTCGGTGGCCTTTTCCCCTGACAAAGAAGGAGAGAAACAGATGTGGAGCAAAGCGCGAAGAATGACGATCCTGCTTGTAGGCGCAATGTTGATGAGCGTCTTCGCAAGCGCAGCCGCACTCGCAGCGGAACTTAACGGCTACTATCTGGCGGATGACGGTGGAGCATATTTCATACGGCAGATCGGCGATAAGGTCTATTGGTTCGGCGAAGACCCGAACGGCACATACGCCAACGTGCTGATGGGCACAATCACCGGCAACAAGATCACTGCTCGCTACTGGGACGTACCCAAAGGAAAGACGCAAGGGATGGGCGAGATAACTTTGACCATAGAAGGCAACGGCGCAACGCTCGTCAAAGTCTCTTCCACTTCTCCTTTCGGCACTAAGACTTTGACGAAACAGGTTCCGCATGCGGAAGGCTTAAACATCAAAGGTTTCCCGCCTGAGATGCGCAGCCGCCCGCAGGGCTTTTCCGGCAATGAGCAGAATCTGACTGGAGTCTGGCAGGGTGATGATGCGGCCTTCTATTACGTGCGCGAAACGCCGACGGACATCGTCTGGGTAGCTGAGAACAATCAGTGGGGAGGCGAGGGCGGAACAGCACAGCCTTCATTCGTGCATGTCTTCTTCGGCAAGAAGATTAATAAACTGATTACAGGCAACTGGGTTGATCTGCCGAAAGGCAAAGCCGCAAACAGTGGCGTGCTCGGTCTTAATCTTGCTAACCCGCAGGAGATGAACAGCATCAATCCGCCGGAAGGAATTTACATGAGCAGGTTGTGGCGCAGCTTGCCAAACAGCTTGCGAGGCTTCGCAGACCTTCACGCTCACCCGATGGTCAACTTGGGGTTCGGCGGCAAGCTTGTCCATGGCGGCGTTGATGTCGGCTCGCTCTTGACGATTGATGCACAGTGCAAGCACAACGTGCGCGCCAATGGCATTGCCGAAGCCCTCGACAGAGACAACGGGACGCATGGTGGCACAGGATGGTTTGGCGCAGACAATCCCTGCGGCGACAATCTTCGTCAGGCAATCATAGATGCCTTTCAGGAACAGAATCATGCTGTCGTCACGCCGGACAATGCCATCGGCTTTCCCTCTTTCAAAGACTGGCCGCGCTGGAATGACATCACGCACCAGAAGATGTGGGTTGACTGGATTCGTCGCTCGTATGCCAGTGGTCAGCGCGTGATGGTCGCGCTCGCCGTCAATAACTACACCATCGCGGCTGGCGTCTCTGGTCCTGGTGACGGCCCAACCGACGACAAGGCTTCGGCTGACTTACAGATCAAGGAGATTAGATCATTCGTCGGTCGGCATAATGATTTTATGGAAGTAGCCCTGACGCCCGCAGACCTCCGCCGCATCGTCTCGCAGAACAAGATGGCAATCATTCTCGGCGTCGAGATAGACAACATCGGCAACTTCAATAAGGTCGGCGGCAGCGGCCCGATGACCTACGACGAGATTCAGCACCTCTACGACGAGGGCGTGCGTTATGCCTTCCCGATTCACCTGATTAACAATAAGTTCGGCGGCACGGCCATCTATCAGGATGTCTTCAACCTCTCGAACTATCATGTGACCGGCAAGTTCTGGGACATTCAATGCGCCAACCCTGGCGAGGGCATCAAGCACAAGTTCGTGGTTCAGGGATTTGATTTTCCGCTGGCCGGAGCAAAAGCCACGAAGCTTCAGGTGGACATTGCGCGCAATCCGCCGGACCCGCCCGACTGCGGAAAAGAGGGGCACAAGAACACGCTCGGCCTGACCGACATGGGCAAACGCGCTGTGGATGAGTTGATGGCTCGCGGCATGTTGATAGACATTGACCACATGTCAGAGTTAGCAGTTGAAGACACGCTCGCCAAAGCTGAAGCGATACCGGGCGGTTACCCACTGGTCTCAGGCCACAACAGCATCAGACCCTTGAGCAAAGACCCGAACGAGAACAACCGCACCATCTATCAGCTTGAGAGAATCGGAAAGCTCGGCGGCATGTTCGGCTTAGGCTCGGACGGAGTGACAGCGGCGGATTACCTCAAATCATACATCAAGGCGACACAAGGAACAGACTTTACGATCAGCGGAAAGACGACGCATCTTGACGGCGTCGGTCTCGGAAGAGTCGCTTTCGGCACAGACCTCAATGGTTTGGTGAAGGGGCCGATGCCAGCCGTGACGATTGACATCACCAAACCCATCCCGCCGCAACTCAAGGCTTGCCCGGACATCTACGACCCAGCTTTTGTCCAGAGCAAGACAGGCGACAAGCAATGGAGCTACTGCACGGAGGGAGTCGCACACTACGGGATGCTTCCAGACTTCCTGAAGCATATCTTCACGCTCCCGCAGGGCGACCAACTCCGCAACAACATCATGCTCAACGCAGAGATGTTCGCAGAGATGTGGGAGAAGGCGATTAAGAACGGCGTGAAAAAATAAGACTGTAGCCGTTTGTGGCTGAAAGGATGGTTCAGAGTTCAAGCTTCAGCTTGTCTGTTTCAAACATCGAGACAAGCTGAAGCTTGAACTCTGAACCTTTAGCTTCAAGAGTGATTTAATGAAGCGGCGGGCACACGCAACTCGAAGCGCGCTCCTTCGCCGTCTTGCGCTGTTGCGAGTCGTGCGCTTCCTTTTGCCTCTTCTATGCGACGACGAACGATTGCCAGCCCCAAACCTGTGCCGCGCTGCTTGGTTGTGAAGAAAGGCTCCCAGATTCGCTCGCGCAACTCCGGCGCGATTCCCTTTCCATTGTCCGTGACGGTAATCAATAGTTCATTACCTTCGACACTGGCTTCGACACGAACGCGCCCGCCTTCGGGCGTGGCCTGCACGGCGTTAATCAGTAGATTCGAGAGCGCGTCTCTGACTGCGGCAGAGGCATTTCCATCCAACTCTTTTTGAGTCTCCGCATAGCATTCGATTTTGATGCCGCGCCCTGCGGCTTCCGCCTTGAAGAGTTCGACAACTGTGCGGACAAGCTCATCCGCGTGAGTCGGCGAGACCGTTGACGGAGTGCGTCGCGCAAAGCTCAGGAGTTGCGTCACGCTGCGGCTCAAGCGATCCGTTTCGCCGACGATCAAGCTCAGGTCGCGTTCGTATTCACGAGTTAGATTCTCGTCCTCGCGCATCACCTGCGCGATTGATTTGATCGCCGAGAGCGGATTCTTAACTTCGTGCGCGACTGTTGCAGCCATCTGGCCGAGCGCGGCGAGACGCTCGCCCTGGGCCAGCTCACGCTCAAGCCTGACGTTCTCTTCGACGAGGCGGCTGTCTTCAATCGCAATCGCCACCTGACCGGCCAACACCTCAAGCACTGTCCGCGCGTCGGGCGTCAATGCATCCTGAGACGCATCAACCAGCATCAGGCCGACCGTTCGTTCTTCTCTACGAAGAGCGTAGGCCAACTCGAACCCGCGCTCGCGCAAAGTTCGCTCACCCGCAAGAGGCTTCCAATCCCGCTCGCTCAACATTTGTAGAATGTGGTCGCTCCATTCATCAGAATCTTTTCCGTTATGTGACTGAAGAGAAGCCTCGTGCCCCTCATCACCTTTGTGCTTAATGATGAGTTGAACGCGACGCAAACCAAGAGTTTGTGCCGTCCTCTCTTCCACGAAGCTCAATAGCTCAGGCAGGCGCGTGTATTGTCCTGCGTGCGAGCTGATGCGCGCCACAACGTCACGGTAAAGTGCAGCCTCGCGCTCGAAGAGTTGATGAAAGCGACGCTCAAGCCAACCGCGCAAAGGGGCCGCAACGAGCGCCAGCCCAAGAATCAAGAGCGCCTCGACCGCTCCAGCGCGCAGACCGAAGCGCGTCGTGACCCATTCGCCGAACGTGCGAATGCCCAGCAGATAAACAGAGAGCACGACGACTGCGAACGTGGCGACGACCAGACTCTCTTTGATAATCAATTCAAGATAGCGATAGCGATAGATGTAGTAGGCGATGAGCGCGGAAGGAAGCAGCGAGCCAAGATTAGCGAACGTCTTCAAGTAAAAGCCGAGCCTGGTCCCTTCGCCCCAACCAAAGACATAGACCGCCATGATGAGCGCGCCGATGGCGACCAGCGAGACGGCCAATGTCTGCATCGAACGACGCTCGCTCAACGAAGATGAGAGGCGCGAGATGAGTATGTCTGTGCCAGCGACGAGCGCGAGCACGTATGCTGCCCAGAGTCCGAAAGCCAGCGAGTAAGTCACGCCGCTGACGAACGGGACGTAGGTGTGCATGAACTTATCGAGCATCGGCTCGTAAGCTCCCTGCCAGATGTGCGGCACGGCTGCGAAGAGAAAGAGCACTGGAAGATATGAGAGATAGACTCTGATTTTTTCAGTCTGCGTCAGGACACGCCCGCGCGCGCTGGCCCAGAGATGCAAGTGGACATGCAGGAGAAATGAGTAGGAGAGCGTGATGCTGACAACAGCAAGCGTGTCGGCCAAACGCAGCAGCGTCTCCCAACGCTCGCGTTCGAGACCGAGAAGACCATGCAACGCGACGATGAGGTTGCTCGCGTGCCAGATGCCCATGCCGATAGCGAGCACTAGCAGCACACGCTCGACCTTGCTCAAGCCCCGCCGTCTCTGCAACAGCAAGCCCGCCATCCACAGGTGCAACAGAGCGCCCGTGCTGTAGCCTATGAACTGTAGGACTTGAAGCGGAGACATAAGAGCAGTGACGAGTGACAAGTGACGAGTGACGAGTTGAAAGCTTTCGCCTTGTCACTTGTCACTGTTGCTGCAAACTTCTTCTCAGGGCATTAAGCATCTTTCGTAGGTCTGATGATAACTCGAAAGCGTCTTGCACTTCATGCCGTGAGCAATACCCTAGTTCGATTGAAATGATGAGTTGGGTATTTAGCTCAGCGTTAGAGCCTTCAGCGTGAGAAATAAACTGAACGAATTCGCCTCTCGTATGACGCGCCTGACCTTCAGCTATGTTAGAGGGTAGAGATACTGCGGCACGCCTCATCTGAGAAACCAATCCAAATTTTTCATCACTCGGAAAGTTTCGAGTGATCTCGTAAATTCGCTTAACCAAGGCTATTCCTTTTTGCCACACAAGCAAATCCTGATAGCCGCCTGTTTTTAACTCGTCACTCGTCACTTGTCACTCGTCACTGCTTTCAGTTCGACGCACTGCTCGGTGCGCCCGGGGCGACGAGTGTGATTTCGGTGCGACGATTTTTGACGCGCCCGACTTTTGTGTTCGGCGCGATTGGATTCTGCGCGCCCATGCCGTTGGCTTGAATGCGCGCGCCGTCAACGCCTGCCGCGGTGAAGCGGTCTGCCAGCGCGCGGGCGCGATCCTGTGTCAGTTGCTGCAACACGCCTTCGTCGCCGCTGTTGTCCGTGTAGGCTTCAATCACTATCTGGTAATCGGGATTGTTGGCGAGCAAGGCGGCCAGAGGCTCAAGTTTTGAAGCGGCTGTGGCCGAGAGGTCGCTGGCGCGCGCGCTCGTCCAGACAGTTTCAGGCAGCGTCAGGACCAGACCACGACTCGTCTCTTTGACAGTACCATAGCGCGCGAGCGTCTGTTTGAGGGTGGCGGCGTTGGCGCGCAGTTGCTCTGCTTTTTGCTCGTTGGCCTTGCGCGCCTCTTCGGCTGCACGCTCGCCTTCGATGCGCGCTAATTTAACCTTTGCATCTTCGCCTTCGGCGCGGACTGCCTGCAACTCGTCGCGCAGGCGCGCGACTTCAGTTCTCAGGTCTCGCACTTGCTGTGTGGCGTTGAAAGCATCACGCTCGGCGAGTTCGCGCGCGTGCTGCTCCTGCGCTAATTCGGCTCGAAGGTTTGCGATCTGCTGATTGGCCGTCGCCGCGTTCTGTTCCGCATCACGGACAGCATCGTCGCGGCGCGCGATCTCTTCGCGTCGCTGGCGCGCGGCCTTTCTGGTCTCGGCCATCTCTTCAGCTTTCACGCCGAGACTCGTCGCCCGACGCGCAGCCGCATCAACATCCGGCTCAGGTTGACGCAAGCGCCAGGCGTTTTCCGCCTGTTCAAGCGCGTCCTGCGCTTCCTTCAATTCGTCCGCAGCATCGCGCGTTGCGCCAGCATAGCGCGCGAGGTTGATGGATTGTCTTGCCCCGAGCAGAGAGACTGGCGTCTTGCGATACTCTTCATCGGCAACATCTGGCACACGCGCGTCGTTGAAATAGTCGCTCTGGTTGCCGAGGTACGAGACGTTGACGGTCGAAATCTCCGCATCGCCAGGTTTCTGCGGCGGCAGGTTTTCGAGGACGACCATGCGGCTCGGAGTCCGCACTAAGAAATGCGGCTCGGCTGTGACGATGAGCGCGAAGGTTTGCAGTGGCGTCGTCACGTCAATTTTGGAATTGACGATCATGCTTCCGCTGCGCTTAATCTCGCCCATGTTGTCAACGTGGCCTTCGGGCGAGATGGCCCAGAGCACATAGGTCGTATAGACGCCGCCCAGTTCGCTGGCGCGCGGCAGGTTATCAACGCTCAACTCGACGCGCGTTCCCCTCCGCCCCTGTCTCTTCACTTTGGCCTCGCCAGTCAGGCGTGAGAGCCGTGTGGTCCCGCGAAATTTAACCGTGACCGTTTGCTCAAGCGGATAGGTAATCGCCACCGTTTGCCTTGCCATGTCGCTCTGCTGGGCTTGCGTGAGCGGGGCGATGATGATTAAAGCTGCGAAAAAGGAGAGAATAAGACGTAAAGGAGAGACAAGGGTTTTCATAAAGCGAATGCTCCTTTAATTGGATAAAGCGCGTTTTGGTTCGTGCTCAAGAGCGCACAAAGGTTCGTTTTGCTACGTCATAGATGCGCCCGGCACGCTCATTGTTGCCGAAGGACGCGAAGAGAATCAAGTGAACGCCGAATGTCCGCTAAAATTGAAAGAGGCTGCTTTTCATCAAAAGCAGCCTCTCAGTCTGAGTCGCAATCTTAAGTTATCGAACCTTGGCATAGACATCCTTGAGCGCAAACTGACAACCAATGACGTTAATTCTCAGGACATCATCCGCGCTCTGGTACTCAATATAACGCCATTCGTTATCCTTCTGCCTGACGTATTGCTCAATTCTGTAAGGGTCTTGAGAAACGAGCAAATATTCTGTCAAAGAATCAATGTATTGATACTGTTTGAACTTCTTTCCACGGTCGTATGCTTCCGTTGATTCAGAGAGAACTTCGATGATGACCACAGGATTAAGAAGTGTGTCATTCTCTGCATCGTCAAACTTCTCTTCCTCACACGCGACGACGACATCAGGGTAAGTATATTTTCCTGTCGCGCTCACCTTCACGCGCATGTCGCTCGGATAAACGTTGCAGGGGCGGTCAAGAAGTTGATTGCCGAGGATGCGAATGATGTTTGCCGTAATCAGATTATGGCGTTTGCTTGCGCCGACCATCGCAAACATTTCACCGCCGAAATATTCGTGCTTCGTCTCGGATTTACGCTCAAGAGCCAAATATGCTTCAGGCGTGAGTAATGTTTTACGTTGAAAAGACATGAGCCTACATTCAATTCAACTACACTGCGCGTCGTCCCGCGACCAGTTGAACGACGATGATGGCGATGGCGCAGAGCAGGAGGATATGTATGAACCCTGTTTTATGTAAGATCATTCCAACAGACCAACCCAGGACGAGCAGCACGGCAATAATCCAGAGCGCCATATCTAACATTCCTCTTTTCACCTGTTATTCTTTCGTCGCCTTCGATGATTCCGGCAGGCTGACGGCGCGCAGGCCCGTGCGCGCGATGTCCGTGCCGACAACCAAAGGCATCCCGCCTTCACCGAAACGCCCGACGATGAGCGCGCGTGATTGAGTCGGAGTCGAATCCACTGCTCCACCTCTAGCATCCTCTGCCGTGCGCCAGATGACTGAGCCATCGCGCCCGGAAAATGCGCGCGCGAAATCCGGTCCGGCTGCGATGATGACATCCAGCACGCCGTCGTTATCAACGTCTGCGAAACTAGCCGAAGCCGCGTCCGTTCCACCCGTGCTGTGCCATTTAATCTTTCCGTCCGTAGTTCCGACGACCGCGATGCGTCCGCGACGAGTGAGCATGACGACTTCCGGCGTGCCGTCTGCATCCAGGTCTGCCGATGAAAGTATCCCGCTCGGCGCATCGCCTTCGGTCGCAATGCGCCCGATTGGTTTCAAATCTTCGGCGTTAATCGTAATCAGACCGCTCTCCGTGCCAACATAAACGAGGCTGCCTCGCGGACTCTTGACGACCAAAGGCGGAGTCGTGATGGTCGTGTCCATCTTAATGAAGCGCACGCGCTCGCCTGTGCCTGCGCGAACGTCCAGTTCGCCGCCATCGAGCGCGAAAACAACTGCATTCCCGTTATTCAACGGAAACGGAGCCGCGCTCGTAACCGGAGCCGCATCGAGTTTGGTTTCAGTGATGACCTTACCGTTCTCTGGATTGATAACCGTTAGCAGGTTCGATTTTTCGGAAGCAATCAACAGCGTTTTCGCTCCGCCGCCAACAGGCTGAGCGACTCCGCCGCCAACGGGACGATTCGCTAAAGTTGTGCGCCACAATTCGCGCCCCGTCGCGCCTTCGATGGCGCGCACGCCACCGTCGAATTCGACCAGGACGTTCGTCAAACCGTTGCGTCCGTCAATCAGGATTGGCGTGAAGGTTGAGCTGCCGCCGCTGCCCGTCGGCTCTCCCCTTTTGGCGTTCGGGCGAAAGCGCGCAGTCCACAGCGCCGAGCCGTTTACTCCATCCAGCCCGTAAACCATCCCGTCCGAGTTCATACCGACGATGTCGAAGCCAGTCGTGGAGCGCAAGTGCGCCATCAGAGGCTGCATGACCGCGCCGGTCGTCGTTCTCCATCCAGTATCATTCGCGGTGGCTGTTGGCGTGGGCCTTGGCGTGGGCTGCACGGGTGTGTACTCGCCAGTATCCGTTCCGGGCGTTCCGGTTATCTCCACAAGTCTCGGCTTGGAGTAAGTCCCAGTCTCTTTTACGGCGGGCGCAAATCGCCAGTAATACTTTCCCGGATTGAGATCGGTCACGACGTATTCGGTTCCGAAGACCGCGCGGTCAAAGACTATATTGTTGAAGCCTTCATCAAGAGCGAGTTGCAGCCGGTAACGCAGAACGCCCGGCTGACTAGGCCAAACCAAGTGCAATGATGTTTTGACCTGCTGCGAATCGGTCGCCTTTGCCCGCGCTGTAGTCGTCTGCGCCAAAGAGATAGATGCTGTCGCAAGAATTAAAAGGACTGTCAGAAGAGCAAAGCGGAGTGTCAAAAATAGTTTCTGGGGCATGGGCGTTCTCTCTGAGGGATGAGGGATGAGGGCGGAGGGATGAATGAAAAGAAAGAACGTATGATCGTCTAGCTTTTCTTCATCCCTCATCCCTCATCCCTCATCCCTTCGGTTACGGTGTTTCATTCAGTTTATATCCGACGCCGCGCACGGTCAGCACGTAATGGGGGTTCTTCGGATCGGCTTCGAGCTTCTTGCGCAGGCGATTGATGTGTGGATCAATGTTCCTCTGATAGCCTTCGTACTCTGTGCTCCAGACTTGATCGAGCAGCGCGTTGCGCGACCACGCGCGGCCAGGCTCCGACGCCAGCAGCTCTAAAATCTGAAACTCAAGAGGCGTTAAATCCACGCGCGAGCCGCCGAGCGAAACTTCGTGCCGCCGCTTGTCAATGACAAGTTCGCCGACTGTGATTCGCTCGTCATCTCCTCCGGCGGGAGCAGCTCCTTGCGAGCGCCTCAATAATGCTTCGACGCGAACTTCAAGCTCCCTGGGGTTGAAAGGCTTGCCCAGATAATCATCCGCTCCGGCCTGAAAGCCTGCGACCTTATCGTCAATCGTGTCGTGCGCCGTCAGAAACATCGCTGGCGTCTTGACGCCGCGCTCGCGCACGCGCCTCAAGAGGTCAAACCCTGTCATCCCGGGCATCGAAACATCGAAGATAAAACAGTCGTAGTTTCCCGTCACGGCTGGCTCGATGGCCGCCGCCCCGCTCTCTTTTTCTTCGACCTCGAAACCTATTCGCCGAAAGTATCCGGCCAGCAACATGCGCAAGTCCGAATCATCGTCAACAATCAGCAGTCGCCGCCCCGCGCCCATCTTCGTCTCTCGTTGTTCCAAGATTAACTCTCTGTGTGCCCAATCAAGATGTATTATCGCGGCAGATTATAGCGCACTTGTGACCCGAGAGGCTGCAAATCTCACGCGCCCCAAGCAAAGCCTCAGATAAATCTCTGCCGATACTTTTTACTCCCCCTTGAGCCTTGACGCAAACGTTTAGGGGTCAGTATAGTCTCTGTTTACCGAATTACTGGCGGCGGTTCAACCCTTCCCTCAAGCAGCGTAATTCAGTTGGCGCACCGAGATGCAGGACCTTCGGCGACTATTAAAATATCTAAAGCCATACTTGGGAACGTTCTCGCTTGCGACACTCGCGATGCTGCTGGTCGGGCTGCTTGAGAGCGCGACCGGCGCGCTCATCGTGCCTATCTTCGATCAAGCCTTCGCCGAAGGAACAGGCCAGCGCACGCCGACGCTCTTCGGTCTCCAGAATGTCATCCCCTCGTCCGGCCTCGCCGCGTGGCGCACTATAGCAGTCCTGCTCATTATTTTCACGGCGGTCAAGGGGCTTGCAGAATATTTTTCATCCTACTTGATGGCGCGCGTCGGACAATCTTCCGTCTTCAAGCTGCGCCAGGACCTGTATGGTCATGTTCTAGCACAAAGCGCAAACTTCTTCGAGCGCCATCGAACAAATTACCTGGTCTCAAGGCTCGTGACGAGCGCGGCGGCTATCGAGGTCGCCGTGACCGCGACCTTGCGCGACATGCTCCGCGAGAGTTTCACGCTCATAGCTTTTCTCGGGGCATCCTTCTACTACAACTGGCGTCTGACGCTCGGCGCGCTCGCTATTGCTCCGATTATCGCCGTGCTGACGGCGCGCTTCGGACGCGCGCTCCGTAATCTGGCGCGCGAATCTTTTGAAGGCAATAAACGTTTGACGGACACGGCGCAGGAAGCTCTCGCCAACCAGAACATCGTCAAAGCCTATCGCGCCGAAGAGCACGAGAGCGAACGTTTCTCCGTCGTCGCCAGAGAGATTGTTCGCGCTAATCTTCGTTCAGCGAAGATCGCCGCCCTCTCGCCGCCCGTCATCGAGATGATCGGCGTCATCGCGGTCGTCGTCCTTCTCTTCTTCGGCCAGCGCGAGATTATGGCTGGGCGCATGAACGCCGCACAGTTTCTCACCTTTCTCTTCTTCCTCTTTCGCTCTTACGACCCGATGCGCAAGCTCTCGCGTTTGCAGAACAGCATGGAGCAAGCTCTGGCTGCCGCGCGCCACGTTTGGGAAGTGATGGACGAGCACTTGGAGATTCCTGAAAAACAGAACGCGGTTGAGCTGAAAGCTTTGACGCGCGAGATAGAGTTGCGCGATGTTTCCTTCGGCTACGCGAACGAGACGAAGTCTGTGCTGCGCGAGATCAACCTGCACATTCCTGCGGGCACGATGGTCGCGCTCGTCGGCGAATCCGGCGGCGGCAAATCAACGCTGACGAAACTCCTGCCGCGTTTTCATGAGCCGACCGCAGGCGCGGTGCTTTGGGATGGAACTGACTTGCGCGACGCGCGGGTCAGCAGCCTGCGACGACAAATAGCTTTGGTCACGCAAGAGACCGTTCTCTTCAACGACACGGTCCGCAACAACATCGCCTACAGTCGGTTGGGCGCGACCGACGCTGAGATTGAGGAAGCTGCGCGCGTGGCCTACGCTCATGACTTTATCAAAGAGTTGCCAAATGGTTATGACACGATTGTCGGCGAGCGCGGAATCTTTCTTTCCGGCGGGCAGCGTCAACGCCTCGCAATCGCTCGCGCCGTTCTGGCTGACGCGCCCGTTCTGATTCTTGACGAAGCGACATCTGCGCTCGACGCGGAATCCGAAAGATTGGTCCAGCGCGCGCTCGCCAACCTGATACGCAATCGCACGACCATCGTCATCGCGCACCGTCTTTCGACCGTCCGGCGCGCGGACAAGATCGTTGTTATGGAACGTGGCCGTATCGTCGAGACAGGCAGCCATACAGAACTGCTCGCGCGCGGCGGAATCTACAGCCGCCTCTACGAGCTACAGTTCGCAGATGAAGAGGAGGAGGTAGTAGTGAATAGTGAAAAGTGAATAGTGAAAAGTTAAAAACAGTCTTTCACTATTCATTTTTCACTATTCACTTTTCACTGTCTTATGAAGTCAATGACCGGATTCGGTCGCGGGGCAGCGACGGGCGAGAATTTTTCCGTCGCGATTGACCTGAAGACCGTCAACAACAGATTCCTGGACGTTCATCTGCGCATGGGCACTGAGTTGTCCGCGCTCGAATCGGTCGTCAAGCGGCGCATCGGGGCGCGTCTTTCGCGTGGGCGCGTTGACGCCAGCATCACCTTTGAGCGCACGGGCGAAGTCGCTTACGAGTTGAATCGCCCGCTCATCGCTGGCTTCATCTCCGCCCTGCGCTCTATGCAACAGGAGTTCAACGTGATGGGCGAGCCGGACATCAACGTCCTGGCGCGTCTGCCAGGCGCGATGCAGCCTGTGCGCGACGGCCTTGATGAACAGATGATTGCTGGCGTCGTGGACGCGATTGACGAAGCACTCAACGAGTTGGAGCAGATGCGCGAGCGTGAAGGTGAAGCTCTCGCCGAAGAGATGCGCTCAAGGCTCGATGAAATCTCGCGGCAGGTTCCCATCATCGAAGAGGCTGCAAGCGGCCTGGTCGAAGGCTATCGCGCGCGCCTGCAAAAACGTATCAGCGAACTTCTCGCGCGCGACACGCAGGGCGTTGAGATTGACCCAGGCCGCCTCGCGCAGGAGGTCGCTTACCTTGCAGACCGCAGCGACATTACGGAGGAGATTGCGCGACTGAAGAGTCACCTGGTTCAATTTCGTGAGACGCTGGACGGTCCCGGCGAGACTGGCAAGCGGCTCGATTTTCTCTTGCAGGAATTGAACCGCGAGGCCAACACCGTGCTCTCAAAGTCAACAGACCTTGTCATCAAAGAGGCCGCGCTCGTGATTAAAGGCGAAGTCGAAAAGCTGCGCGAGCAAGTTCAGAATGTTGAGTGAAGCAGAAGGCCAGAGCAAGTCTCTCGAAGAGTTGACTGGAGGGCGCGGGATGCTCGTCGTCGTCAGCTCGCCTTCGGGCGGCGGCAAAGGCACGCTCATTCGCCGCGTGTTGAAAACTGTGCCGCATCTTGGCTATTCTGTCTCGTTTACGACCCGCGCGCCGCGCGAAGGCGAGCAGGATGGGCGCGACTATTTCTTCGTTTCGGTTGAAAAGTTTAGAGAGATGATTGAACAGGGCGCGTTTCTTGAATGGGCTTCTGTTCACGGCAATCATTACGGCACGTCGCACGCGCAGGTCGAGCGTGAATTAAAGGAAGGTCACGACATCATTCTTGAGATTGATGTCCAAGGTGCAGAGAGCGTTCGCAAATTGGTCGCGGACGCGGTCGGCATCTTCATCTTACCCCCGTCGTTTGAAATCCTGCGCGCGCGTCTTGAGTCCAGAGGGTCAGAGAGGGCTGATGATTTGGCGTTGCGGCTCAGAAACTCTCGCGGCGAAGTCGAGCATTATAGAGAGTTTCAATACGTCATCATCAACGATGATGCGGACATTGCAGCCGCGCAACTTGCATCCGTGATCTATGCCGAGCGCGCGCGGGCGTCGAGACAGGAAGAGGCCGCCGAGCGCGTGCTCGCAACATTTAAAGAGAATTTTGAATTATGAGTTTTGAATTTTGAATTGAAAGTCGTTGATTTTGTCTTCAATTCAAAATTCAAAACTCATAATTCAAAACTGCTTATGAGGTTGGAGATAAAATGGCAAAAGCAATGGAAGGGGCTTTGGAAAGTACGGAGGAGAAGAACGTACCCGAAATGGATTCCAAATATCGCATGATTATCGTCGCGGCGAAAAGAAGCAAGCAGCTTCAACGTGGCGCGCGCCCGCGCATAGAGATTGACCCGCTCAAACATAAACCGACGCGCATCGCGCTCGAAGAAGTTCAACAGGGCAAAGTGGGGTTTGAGATCATAGAAAAGCAAGGATGAAGGATGAAGGCGGAAGGATGAAAGCGCGGAGATAACCGTTCTTCTTTCCTTTCATCCTTCATCCTTCCGCCTTCGTCCTTGCTCTTCACTCCTTGCTTTCCAAATCGCGTAAGCCGCCTCTGCTTCGTACGCCTCGCGTTCCTGCTTGATTCCAAAGTACGCGGCCTGGCGCGCGGCTTTGCCCCATCCCTTTTTCTGACTCCGCAGCCCGCGCAAGTATTCGTTGAGATAGGAGACCAGAAAGCGCAGGAAGCCCGCATTACAGTATTGCAGGGCATGAGTCGCTTCATGCGCGACGAGCGAGGCCGGGACTGTCAAACGCCTTCCTTCATCGAGCTTGACGACTTTCGGCGCGACGAAGATGCGCCGTCCAAACGTAATCGCAAGGATGCCAAACGAGCTTGTCAACCAACGGGAAACCTGCCCGCAATAAAGATAGATGGTCGGCAACTCCAACTTATCGTCATGAAAATGGTCCCGCAAAAACTTTTCGATGTGCCTGTGAGACTCGGAAGCAAGCTTCATAAGACAGTAAGCAGTAAGCAGTGAGCAGTGAGCAGCAGATTTGAAACTGCTCACTGCTCACTGCTTACTGCTTACTTTTTTTCACATTCCTTTATAGTCCGGTCCACCGCCGCCTTCGGGCGTGACCCAGTTGATGATTTGATAAGGGTCCATGATGTCACAGGTCTTGCAGTGGACACAGTTTGAAAAATTGATCTGAAGTTGCCGAAGCCCATCTGCGCCACCTTCGACCATTTCATAAACGGCAGCAGGACAGAACCGTTGGCAAGGGTTGCCGTACTCTTCTGCGCAGCGCGTCGCGCAGATGTTTGTATCCAGAACATGAAGGTGCGCTGGCTGGTCTTCGTCGTGGCCGACCGCAGCGTGGTAAACGTCCGTCAGCTTGTTGAAAGTAATCTTGCCGTCAAAGCGCAGGCCGTCATAACGTTGCTCTAATTGGTCACCGTGATAGCCGTAAGCCGAAAGCTTCTCCAAAGCCTCATGACCTGGTTCTGCGCTCGCGCGATCAAACAGTCCCCAGGAGCGTCCGCCCGTGATGAATTGCAGGCCAGCGTTGGCGAGTCCGAGCCATCGCCCCCTGCGAAAGCCTGCGTGAAAGTTTCTCACTCGCCGCAGTTCCTTCATAATCCAACTATCGTTGACGAGATGTTCATAACGACTGAGTTGCTTTGATGAAAAATCGTTTGCCAGTAAAGCTTCAAAGATAGCTTCGGCTGCGAGCATGCCGCTTTTGATCGCCGTGTGGATTCCTTTCAAGCGTTGCGAATTGAGAAAGCCAGCGCAGTCGCCAACAAGGAGCACGCCATCAGCATAAATCTGCGGCATGGCAAATGGACCACCAGCCGCAATTGTCTTCGCGCCGTAGCGAATCATCTTACCGCCTTCCAGGAGACGCGCGAGAAATGGATGCTGCTTGAAGCGTTGAAACTCGGCGTGCGGGTCCAGCAATGGATCGCGGTAATCAAGCCCTGTGACATAGCCTATGTTCAGAATGCGATTCTGCATTCCGTAAATCCAGCCGCCGCCGTAGGTCTGCGCGTCCGAGGGATAACCGAGCGTGTGCGTCACGCGCCCCACAGGGTAACGATCATCCGGCAACTCCCAAAGCTCTTTAATGCCGAGGCTGTAAACCTGCGGCTCGCGGCCCGCATTGAGGTTGAGACGCTGCGTCAGTTGTTTGGTGAGAGACCCGCGAGGGCCTTCGCCCAGCACAGTGACCTTCGCGCGCAGGTCAACGCCCGGCTCGAAGTTGGGCTTCGGCTTACCTTCCTTGTCAATGCCCTTGTCGCCCGTGCGCACGCCGACGACGCGATCATTCTCATCGTAAAGCATCTCCGCGCCGGGAAACTCTGGGAAGATGTTGACGCCAGCCTCTTCGCATTTCTCGCCAAGCCAGGCCGTCAAGCGATTGAGAGAGACGATGTAGTAGCCGTGATTTTTAAGCGGCGGCGGAGTAATCGGAGAACGAATCGCATGCGTCTTCGTGAAGTAAAGAAAATAATCCTCCTTGACGATTGATTCGAGCGGCGCGCCCTGCTCTTCGAAGTCAGGCATCAATTCTTTCAAAGCGCGCGGGTCCATCACCGCGCCTGAGAGAATGTGCGCGCCGACGTAAGAGCCTTTTTCGATGACGCCGATTTCGATTTCACCGAGCGCGCGCCCTTCACGCTTCCCGCTCTCGACCGCTTCGTTATGTTCCCTGACGAGCCTAGCCAGATGCAGCGCCCCGCTCAAATTCGCAGGCCCCGCCCCGACGAAGACCACATCCATCTCCAGAGTTTCGCGTTCCAATCCAACACCTCAACAAGTTAAAAATGAATGGCCATTCAGTCAGCCGAGTATAACAAAGAGCCGCATGTTAAGTCGAAGCCCGATTTGGTAAATGTGCTTCTCTTCTCTACTGTTAGGTATCCTCAACTTGGGCGTTGTAGAATCTTCAAAAATAGACACGAGGGAAACATGTCGGAACAAAAGCACACTAATCGTCTGTCTCAAGAAACAAGCCTTTATCTTTTGCAACACGCGCATAACCCTGTTGATTGGTTTGCGTGGGGCGACGAAGCTTTCGAAAAAGCACGTCAAGAGAAGAAGCCAATTCTGCTCAGTATCGGATATTCAGCCTGCCACTGGTGCCACGTCATGGCCCATGAGTCTTTTGAGAATGAAGAGATCGCGCGGCAGATGAACGAGAACTTCGTCAATATCAAAGTGGACCGCGAGGAGCGTCCAGACCTCGATCAAATTTACATGAACGCTGTGCAGATGATGACGGGGAGCGGCGGTTGGCCGATGACTGTGTTTCTGACGCCGGAGGGTGTGCCTTTTTATGGCGGAACATATTTTCCGCCCGTTGATCGTTACAACATGCCGGGCTTCCCGCGCGTTCTCTTGGGTGTCGCGGAAGCGTATCGAACGCGTCCTGATGAAGTGGCTGAGACGGCCACCTCTATGCTCGGCGAGTTGCGACGCATAGGGACGACGAGTGAATCGAATGAAATACTGACGCCTGCGATTCTTGATGAAGCCGAGCGCAGAATCGCTCGCAGCTACGACGCACGCTACGGCGGATTTGGCGGCGCGCCGAAGTTTCCAGCCGCGATGAATCTGGAATTCCTGCTGCGGCAATTCCATCGCCTGGGCAACAAGGAATCGCTTGAGATGGTCTTGCACACTTGTCGTAAGATGGCCGAAGGCGGAATGTACGATCAGCTCGGCGGCGGATTTCATCGCTATTCGACGGACGCGCGCTGGCTCGTCCCGCATTTCGAGAAGATGCTTTATGACAACGCGCTGCTCTCGCGCCTTTACCTGCACGTTTATCAACAGACGAAAGATGATTTTTATAAACGCATCGCCGAAGAGACTTTGGATTACGTCGTGCGCGAGATGTGGGACGAGCGCGGCGGATTCTATTCAACGCAGGACGCGGACTCCGAAGGGCATGAAGGAAAGTTTTTTGTCTGGACGGTTGATGAGGTCAAAGAGATTCTCGGCGAAGAAGACGGCGAGCTTTTCTCTGCTTATTACGATGTGACGACGAGCGGAAACTTCGAGGGCAAGAATATCCTGCGCGTCGAGCGCACAGTTGAAGAAGTCGCCGGAGCGGCAGGCGTACCGGTCGCAGATTTACAGAAATCTTTGGCGCGCAGTCGGCGCAAGCTTTTTGAAGCGCGCGAGCAAAGAGTAAAGCCCGCGAGAGACGAAAAAGTGTTGACGGCCTGGAACGGGTTGATGCTCGCTAGTTTCGCGGAGGCCGCAGCGATTCTCGAAAGGAATGATTATAAAGAAGTGGCCGAAAGAAACGCGCAGTTTATTCTGGAAAGTCTGCGGCGCGATGGGCGGCTCTTGCGCACTTACAAAGATGGGCAGGCGAAGCTCAACGCTTATCTTGAAGATTACGCTTTCTTCGTTGATGGTCTGCTCGCGCTCTACCAAACGACGGGAACATTGCGCTGGCTCAAGGAAGCACAAGCGTTGACCGAGCAGATGATTGAAGAGTTTTGGGATGAAGAGGATGGCGGCTTTTTCTACACGGGCAAGAGTCATGAAGAGTTGATCGTGCGTTTGAAAGATTATCTTGATAACGCGACGCCTTCGGGCAATTCCGTCGCCGCAGAAGTTCTCTTGCATCTCGCCTCGCTCACGGGCAATGAAGATTATTCGCGCAGAGCCGTGACAATCTTTCGCCTCTTGCGCGATCCTTTGACGCGCTACGCTTCGGCTTTTGGCAGAGTTCTGGGCGCGCTCGATTTCCATCTCTCGACACCGAAAGAGATTGCGATCATCGGCGAGAGTGAAGCGGAAGCGACGCGCTCTCTATTGCGAGAAGTCTGGACCAGGTATTTGCCGAACAAGATCATCGCGCAGGCTCAAGAAGGCGATGAGAGCGCGGCAGAGCTTGTGCCGCTCTTGCGCGACCGCAATCTGCTTGAAGGTCTGCCAACGGCTTACGTCTGCGAAAACTATACATGCCAGAGACCAACCAACAGGCCGGAAGAGTTAGCCAGGCAACTCTCGACAGGCGCGGCGAGTCTCGATGCTACGAGCGGCGTTTAAGCGTTGAAGGCTTTATGAAGCGCTTCTAAAAGCTCTGCGCCGAAGAGCGCGATCTTCGATTCGCCAAGGCCGTGAATTGAGATGAGAGCTTCGAGCGTCGCAGGTCTCTCCATAGCTAAATGTTCGAGCGTTCTGTCAGGGCAGATCATGTAGGCAGGAACATGCAGTTCGTTAGCCTTGGCGAATCTCCACTTTTTCAAAATAGCCACGACCTGCTTCTCCTCATTTGTCAAAGGGCGCGGCGGTGGCTGTGGCGCGCGACGTTTGCGCGCCGGAGCAGAGCGTGTCTCCGCGCTTGGAGGCGCGAGCGTCGCTTGCCGTAAAGCTGTTTCGAGTTTTCCCTGCTCCGCGAGGATACGCCGGAGTTCATCATGGACGCGCAGGGTGATGAAAGCGTCCATCGCAGCGTATTCGAGTTGGGCGCGCGTGAGCGGGCGGCGACGCCAATTTGATTTCTGAAAACTCTTGTCCAACTCTATGCCGAAGAGATGCTCCGTCACTCCTGCCAGACTGTATGATGGAAGGCGCAGAGCCGAGCGCGCGAGCCTCAGCGTGTCAACAAAGGCCGCAGGTTTTAATCCTGCCCCGATCAACATCCCTTCATCGAAGCGCGCGTTGTGTGCAGCCATTGTGACCGTTGGAGACTCTATCAAAGGCCGCAGGAGTTCTATGTCAACCGAGAGAAGATCGAAGACCAGGACATCACGCGTGCGCGGCGCGATTTGTACCAGAGAGACGTGCGAGCGATTGATGGAAGGATTCCAGTAGGTTTCAGTGTCGAGGCCGATGACCGTTTCAAGCTCCAGCCCCGATAGCTCTGCGCGCGCCTCAGCGTTATTCGTGATGAAACGAAAGACAGGCTTGTCCAATTGTTCGAGGTCGCTCACGTAATGATTTTGAGTTGAATGATAACGCCTCTTGCGGGCTTTCCGAAAAAATTAAGGCGCGCTGAAAATCTCAACGCGCCTTCTCTTTTCAGCCATAAGGCAATGAACTACATGTTCTTGTTCATAGGCTTGGTGTTGCTGCCCATATTGCCGGTCTTGTTGCCACCCATGTTGCCGCCCATATTGCCGGTCTTATTGCCGCCCATATTGCCACCCATGTTGCCGCCTGAGTTACCACCCATATTTCCTGACGGAGTCATGACCGGGGTCGGCGTGCTCATCGGGGTCGAGACGTTCGACGTATTCATCGTGTTCGTTGTATTGGTTGTGTTCGTATTGTCGCTTCCGCAGCCGAAACCTAAGGCAGCGAGAGCGAGCAAGGTAAGAAGAGCTAAGGTTCTTCGCATCGAGTTTTTCTCCTGTAACCCATAGGGTCAAGTTGTTAGGGAGTTGAAACGGAAGCGTCGTTTTCTCTTTCCGCTGGGACGCCCTCCAGGCTTCAACTCAAGTCAAGTGTCTGAGCGCTAGGCGTCTCTTCTCTACAACCCTAGGTGTGGCAGAGAGCAGACGCATAGAGCAGGTTAAATTCAGAATTGTTAATGGCCGCCGCCAACTATTCGGCGGGCAAAATTTTGGGAAGTCTGGAACGACATCCTAATAATCTTAAAGTCGCGCCCTTTCCATTCTACGCGCGCCCGACATCATTTAGAAAGCATTCCGAGTTGACTATCGAATGGTCTGGCACGCGCGTTCGTAGCTTTTAACATCCAAAAGCGCTTCTGAATTTACGGCGGGCGCAGTGTAGCACTAGAATCAAAGGAAATAAACCGAAAAATTTGCTTTTCACTACCCATCTCGCCATACATCGCCTAAGAAATAGCTTGACTCTTCCCAAGATTTTAAGTAATGTTTATCACATGCCAAACGCGTTTGGCATAACGATTTTTTAATCATCGCTCCTCTGACTCAAAGGCCAAGGGTTTCTCTTTTGAGTTTTGAGTCCCAATCATCCTCAGATATTTAAACCGACAATCTCCCGTTAGTGCCCAATTTCTAAGAGGAATCAACAATCGCTTATGCCTGAAGGAAACTGGAAAACTCTCGCGCTTTTAGGCTGCGTGGCCGCAGTCGCTTCCCTGCTCCTGGCTTTATCCTTTATCTCAGTCGCCAGCTTGCCGCTCACAGGATGGACTGGAATCACCCCCCTAGCAGGTCTGCTTCTGTTGACCTTAGCCGCGAGCAAGCTGACGGTTTCCGTGACCAGCGCAGACGGCGTCAACCAGAGTGAAAAGTCCGTCGCCGACACCTTTATTTTTCTGGCCGTCATGATGTATGCCGCCGAACCGACGCGCGCCGTCGGCCCGGCTGTGCTTCTCTCGGCGGTCTTAGGCTTTATTTCCTCCTGGAAAGCGGCAGACCGCCGGATCACCATCTTCACAACGGGCGCAGCTATCATTTCAACCTACGCTGCCGCTTCACTCTATGGATTTCTGCTTCGCTTCTTCGTGGATTTCCAGAAGGGAGCCGCAGGCTCAAGTCATTTTGAATCCTTTCTCATCCCGCTTTGTCTTCTCGCCTTAGTTCAATATTTCCTCAGCACGATTGCGACGGCAGCTTTTGTAGCCTTTGATTCCGGCAAATCTCGCCTGACGCTTTCGACTGAAAGTCTTGTCTGGACATCCCTCACAGAGGTTGCCAGCGCAGCCTCCGCCTCGCTCTTCTACTCTGCCCTGTCCACGAGCAATCTCACGAGTGTCTTCGTCGGACTTCTAATCATCGGTCTCGTGCATCTGCTCTATCGTTTTGACGAGCGCAGGGTCGCTGAAGTCCGCCGCGCCGAAGCTGAGAAGACGCGACACTTGCGCGAGATGGCAGAGTTGCACATGAACACCATTGAGTCGCTCGCCATCGCGATTGATGCCAAAGACCAGACGACGCACGGCCACGTCCGCCGGACGCAGCTTTACGCGACCGAGATGGGCAGGCTGCTCAAGGTCAGCGAATCCGAGATTCAGGCTTTGGTTGCCGGTGCGCTCTTGCATGACATAGGCAAGCTCGCTGTTCCCGAATACATCTTGAACAAACCGGGCAAGCTAACGGAATCTGAGTTCGCCAAGATGAAGATTCATCCGACGGTCGGCGGCGACATCCTGAAGCGCGTCGCGTTTCCCTATCCGGTCGAAGACATCGTTCGTTATCACCACGAGAAGTGGGACGGGACAGGTTATCCAAAAGGATTGAAGGCTCAGAACATTCCGCTCGTCGCACGCATTATCGCGGTCGTGGATTTCTATGATGCGACGCGCTGCGACAGACCCTATCGCAAAGGCATGACGCGCGAAGATTCTCTGGCCCTGTTGAGAAAGATGGCCAGCAGCTCTTTCGATCCGCGCGTCGTCGAGGTCTTCATCGAGCATGTCGAAGAGTTCGACAAGATGATCGAGTCTCAGGACATAAAGGAGCAGGTCGCTTCAGACGACGTTGAAGACCAAACTAACGCGCGCCCGGATGCGGGTCTTGCTTCGGACACGCTCGGAACTCCGAACGATGTGACGGGTTTCCGCTCCATCACGGAAGCCCAACGCGAGGTCTTCGCCCTGCACGAGATTGCACAGACAATTGGCTCGTCCCTGAATCTCAAAGATACCGTCGCGCTCGTTTCCAGCAAGCTCAGGGCAATCGTTCCTTTCGACACCTGTGTCATCTATCTGGTGGACGAAAAAACAGGCAAGGCTCTGCCCGCTCATGCTGTTGGCGAGAACGCGGATGTCTTTGCCAGACGACGTGTCAACATCGGCGACGGCATCACAGGCTGGGTCATCGCCAACGCTCGCTCGATGTGCAACGCCTCGCCCGAGCTTGATCTCGTCGGCGTTCCCGAAGATGTCACCAAGAGCATCAGGGGCGTTCTTGTCACGCCGCTCATCCGCGAAGACGGAGCGTTCGGCGCGATTACGCTCTACTCAAAGAGTCGCATCTCCTACACCTCCGAGCACGTTCGCCTTCTCGAATCCGTCTCGCAACACGCCTCTTCAGCCCTCAACAATGCCATGACATTCGAGAAGACCAAAGAGAGCGCGCTGACGGATACGCTGACAGATTTGCCGAACGCTCGCGCCTTCTACATGATGCTTGAACAGCGCATCGCCGAATGCCAGCGATTGAATAAAGAGGCTCTGGCCGTCATCTCTATGGACGTGGACGACTTTAAGAAGATCAATGACACCTATGGTCACGCCGTTGGAGACCGTGTGTTAGCAACCATTTCCACGATCATCAAGAAAGAGATGAGGCAGATGGACATCCTTGCGCGCTATGCCGGAGACGAATTCGTAGCCATCATGCCGATGGCCTCTGCGACGATGGCGAACATGATCGCAGAGCGCGTCCGGGCGGCGGTCGAATCACACAAATATCCTGTCAGAACAGGAAAGGTCGTCGAGATTGGAATCAGCATTGGCGTCGCCTGCTTCCCGACAGACGGCGAGACGACCGAAGAGCTTTTCACAGACGCCGCGCGCAAGATGCAGCATGACAAACACGCGCGCAAGCTCGTCCCGACGCTGACAGATACTATGAATGCGACCGTCATAGATCAGCTCCGCTAAAATTCCTGTTAGCTTCTCCTCTCGGATGAGAGTTAAACAGACCTCAGATTGGTATGAAACTTCAACGTCTATTATTATCAGCGCTCGGAGCTGTTTTAATAATTGCCGCTTCATTGATTCTGGGGTTGATTATTCTGCAAGCGGGGTATCTAATCGAGGCTCGATTATTCATCAAATATACCCTCGGTTGGGCCTTATGGATTCTCAGTTTCGTCTTCGATCTGAGTTCTCAGTATAGAGGGTTAGCTATCGTACTAAGTTGGGTTCTTAATTTTTTTGTCTATGGTTTCTTAATTTATCTTGCTCAGTTATGGTGGGCGAGACGGCAGCATCCAGCTTGAGACGGCGCTCTATCGCTTATTTTAGGCGCACATTGCTTTTTCTTAAAAAGCAATGTGCGCCTTTTCTCTTTTCCTCTTTGCCCTTTTGCTCTCGCTCCCGCATCTCGCGTATAATCCCCTGCATCGCAATCTGGATTTAATATTTCAAGACGCGCGGGCAGATGTGCCCAAAATTTTCGGCAACATCTCGAACCGTTAAAGACGTTTTCGCGCTTTTTGCGAGAGACCTATTCAATGACAAAACAAGCCACGCCTACACCATCACGCGCCGGAGATGAAGAAGCCAGCTCGACCGGCGTCGTTGAAAAAGAAGAGGTCAAGACTTCCAATAAAGCTGACCTGCGACAGGAACATCAAGCTCAGAAAGACGAACAGAAGAATCGTATCGAGCAGTTGGACGAAGAGACATTGCTCAGGATGTTGCACGAGATGATTCTCATTCGCCGCTTCGAGGAGAAGTGCGCCGAAAGCTACAGCCTCGGCAAGATCGGCGGCTTCTGCCACCTCTACATAGGCCAGGAGGCCGTTGCCGTCGGCTCGCTCGCCGCAATCCGCCCCGACGATTATGTGTTGACAAGCTATCGCGATCACGGCCACGCACTCGTCAAAGGTACTTCGCCTGACGAAGTGATGGCAGAGCTTTACGGCAAAGCATCCGGCTGTTCTGCTGGCAAAGGCGGCTCGATGCACCTCTTCGATTCGAGCGTCAATTTCTTAGGCGGCCACGCCATCGTTGGCGGGCAGATCCCGCTCGCAACGGGCGTCGCTTTCGCAAGCAAATACAAGGGCACGGATCAGGTCACGCTCGTCTTCTTCGGCGAGGCTGCGGTCAATCAGGGCGCGTTTCATGAATCCTTGAACATGGCCCAACTGTGGAAGATTCCCTGTATCTACATCTGCGAGAACAATCAATACGGGATGGGCACTTCCTTAGAGCGCGCGATGTCTTTGCAAGATGTTTCGCAGAAAGCCTGCGCCTACGAATTAGCTTCAGAGTTCGTTGACGGGATGGATGTGCTCGCCGTGCGCGAGGCTGTTGCTCGTGCGGTCGAGCGGGGACGAAAACATTCCCTGCCGACGCTTTTGGAAGTCCGCACCTATCGTTTCATGGGACACTCGATGTCTGATCCCGGCAACTATCGCACGCGCGCCGAGATAGAGAAACATCAGGAGCGCGACCCGATCAAGCTCTTCACGGCGAGTCTCAAAGAGAAAGGCATTCTCACGGATGACCGTCTCGCAGAGATAGAGAAAGAAGTGCACGAGGCAGTTGACCACGCCGCCCGCTTCGCGGACGAAAGCCCCGAGCCTGACCCGAAAGAACTTTACACAGACGTATATGCAAATCAGTGAAAAGTGAAAAGTGAATAATGAAAAGTTAAAACTGCTCTTCACTATTCACTTTTCACTTTTCACTTTTCACTGAGGTTAACAGATGGCTGTCATGACAATGCGCGAGGCACTTAATCAGGCTTTGCGCGAAGAGTTGCAACGCGATGAGAATGTCTTTTTGATGGGCGAAGAGGTCGCGGCCTATCAGGGAGCTTACAAAGTAAGTAAAGGCCTGCTCGAAGAGTTCGGCGACAAGCGAGTGATTGACACGCCGATTACGGAGCTTGGCTTCGCCGGGCTTGGCGTCGGCGCGGCGATGGTGGGCCTGCGTCCCGTCGTCGAGTTTATGACCTTCAACTTCTCCATCCTGGCAACTGACCAGATTATCAACTCGGCGGCCAAGATGCTCTACATGTCCGGCGGGCAATACAAGATTCCGATTGTCTTTCGCGGCCCGAACGGTTCGGCTTTCCAGGTCTCGTCGCAGCACTCGCAGGCTATGGAATCCTGGTACTCCTATTTTCCTGGCGTCAAGGTCGTCATGCCTTCGACGCCTGCGGATGCCAAAGGACTCTTGAAGAGCGCGATCCGCGACGACGATCCGGTCATCTTTCTCGAACAAGAGAGAATGTATGGCAACAAGGGCGAAGTGCCGGAGGATGAGGATTTCACGATTCCTTTGGGCGTCGCGGACATCAAACGCGAAGGCAAAGATGCAACCATCGTCGCTCGCTCCCTGATGGTTCCGGTCGCGCTCAAGGCCGCCGAAGAGTTGGAAAAGCAGGGCGTCTCCTGCGAAGTGGTTGACCCGCGCACGATTCGTCCGCTCGACATCGAGACGATTATCAGCTCCGTCAAGAAAACGAACAGGGTCGTCATCGCCGAAGAGTCGCATCCATTCTGCGGCGTCGGCGCGGAGATTTGCGCGCAGATAACGGAGCGCGCGTTTGATTATCTGGATGCGCCCGTCAAGCGCGTCTCCGGCGCGGACGTGCCCATGCCCTACGCTAAGAATTTAGAGAAGCTCGCAATTCCCGACGTTGAAACAATCATTAAAGCCGTGCGCGAGGTAGCGTACTTGGATTAGTGAAAAGTGAATAACGAAAAGTGAATAGTAAGAAGAGATTTCTGCTTTTCACTTTTCACTATTCACTTTTCACTATTCACTTTTCACGAGGAAAACAATGGCAACGCAGGTCGTAATGCCCAAGCTCTCTCCGACTATGGAAGAGGGACAGATTTCAAGGTGGCTGAAGAACGAAGGCGACAAGGTCTCTATGGGCGAGCCGCTCGCGGAGATTGATACGGACAAGGCCACTATGGAGATGCAGGCGCTCTCGAACGGCGTCCTGCGCAAGATTCTGATCAAAGAGGGCGAGAGCGCGCCGCTCGGTCAACCCATCGCCGTCATTGGCGAAGCGGACGAAGACATCTCTCAGTTTCTTTCACAAGCCAGCGCAGGTAGCGCGAAGTCTCAAGCTGCATCTCAGCCACAGGCCGAGAAGAAAGCTGAATCTACTGCCGCGACTCAAGAGGCTTCGACAGAGCCTGCGCGCGCGTCGCAGCCATCCGGCAATGGAGCGCAGGGCGCAGGCCGTGAAGCGCAAGCAAACGACCGTCTCGTCGTCTCGCCTCTCGCGGCGCGCATGGCAGCCGAAGCTGGCATCAACCTGCGCTCGCTGACTGGCAGCGGCCCAGGAGGCCGCATCATCAAGCGCGACATCGAAGCCGCGATGAGCACTGGAGGCGGGCAGCAAGCAGTGGAACAAGGTTCTGCGCAAGCTCCGCAAAGACACTTGCGCGCCGTGCAACCGGGCACACAACCCGCGCAACCGGCTCAACTCGAAGGCGCATCGCCCTACAGGGACGAGCCGACCTCAGTCATGCGCCAGACCATCGCGCGCCGACTGGTCACGTCCATTGGACCTGTGCCCCATTTCTTTCTGACGACAGAGATAGAGATGGACAGGGTCGTCGAGATGCGCCGCTCGGTCAACGAGCTTGACCCTGAGCTGAAGATCAGCATCAACGATGTCATCGTCAAGGTCGCTGCCGCCGCGCTCATTCAACACCCGCAGGTCAACGCTTCTTTTCAGGATAGAAACGTTCGATACTACGAGCGCGCAGATATTGGCGTCGCGGTCGCCATCGAGGACGGGTTGATTACGCCCGTCATTCGCGCTGCGGATCAAAAACCTCTCAGCCAGATTGCAAGCGAAGTAAGAGAACTTGCGGAACGGGCACGCTCACGTAAACTCTTGCCTGAAGAGTACACGGGCGCGACCTTCTCCATCAGCAACCTTGGGATGCTCGGCATAGACGAGTTCACAGCAGTCATCAATCCGCCCGAGGCGGCAATCCTGGCGGTCGGCGCGGTCACGCCGAAGGCGGTTGTGCGCGACGGCCAGGTGGTCGTGCGACAGATGATGCGCGTCACAATGTCTTGCGACCATCGTGTGATTGACGGCGCGACCGGCGCGCGATTCCTTCAGACGTTCAAGAGATTGCTTGAGAATCCGTTGCTGATGATCGTTTGAAACGAAGGCATTTAACTCCTACCGCGAACCCTGCTGCGCCGCATCTCGCTCTCATCGCCGTGCAGCTCATGTTCGTGACCTGGCCGATTTTCGGCAAGATTGTCTTGACGGCCATCCCGAGCACCGGGATCGTTGCCTTCCGCGTTGTTGGCAGCGCAATCGCTTTCCTTATCCTGCAACGCAGCCTTGAGCGCGAGCGCAAGATACGGAGCCGTGATTTCGCACGCCTCGCCCTCTATTCTTTGCTCGGCGTCGTCTTTAACCAATTCCTCTTCGTCAAAGGTCTCTCGTTGACGACCGTCATCAACACGACGCTGCTGGGCACAACTATTCCTGTCTTCACTCTTCTCATCAGCATCTCGCTCGGTTATGACCGTCTCACCTTTCGCAAGGCGCTGGGCATCATGATGGCGGCCTCAGGCGTTGTTTATCTTCTCTACCCTGAAAGAAATTTTACGAGCGACACAGCCGTTGGCAATCTTTTGATTCTCCTTAACTCTCTTTCTTACGGAGCGTACATTGCGCTCTCGAAAGATATGATTAAGCGTTACGGCGCGCTCAATGTTCTGGCGTGGATTTTTATCTTCGGTTGTATCGCAACGATTCCGGTGGGCGGCTACGCGCTTTATGGCTCAAACGTGTCGCAGGCGGGGCTTGGTATCTGGCTCGCCCTCATTTACATCATCCTCGTGCCGACGGTCGGCGCATATTATTTGAACGCCTGGGCGCTGGCGCGCGTCGAGCCAAGCACCGTCGCCGTTTACATCTACCTGCAACCTCTCATAGCATTTGCGCTCGCGCCTTTGATCTTGAATGAAAAATGGAATCCGCGAACATGGCTCGCCTCTGCGCTGATCTTCGCCGGAGTCGCGGTCGTCACATGGCGCACTCGCAGTCAGGCTATAGAAGAAATCTCGGAGCATCCAGAGGCGCTGAGTCACTAAATGTAGGGGCAGGGCTTGTCTCTGCCCGCTCTTACATTAAACTAAAGCGGGCAGGGACAAGCCCTGCCCCGACAAATTTCATCAAGCGGCTTTGTGCTCAATAACTATTCTGCTGGTATAGTTACTTGCTGATGGCAACAGCAGCGGAGAGAGCATCTTTCAAGCAGACGGAAGAGGCGGCGAAAACTTCAGCCGCGCGCCTTTCGATGCTCACTGCCGGGTTTCTGATTATTCTCAAGACCGCGACGGGTTTCATCACAGGCTCGATCAGCGTTTGGGCTTCTCTGCTCGATTCAACGATGGACATCTTCGCCTCGACCATCAATTATTTTGCAGTGCGCACAGCCACGCGCCCGGCAGATGATGACCACGCTTATGGTCACGGCAAAGCCGAATCGCTCGCCGGACTTTTTCAATCAATCGTGATCGCGGCTTCGGGCATCTTTCTCATCTACGAATCCATTCGCCGCATCATCTATCCGCAAGAGATTAGCTCTGAGTGGATTGGCACGATGACGATGATCGTCGCAGTGCTCGTCAGCATCAGCCTTGTCAGGCGTCTCCGTCGTGTCTCGCGCGAGACCGAGTCGCCTGCCCTTCACGCCGACGCGCTTCATTACGTGACGGACATCTACACGAACTCAGGCGCGCTCCTCGCGCTCGTCATCGTCGGCCTGACGCCTTTCAAAATCGCAGACCCAGTCATCTCTATCGGCATAGCCTTTTATATCCTCTGGTCTGCCGTCTCGGTCGCGCGCGAGTCAATTGACATCCTGATGGACCGCCGCTTGCCGCTCAACATTGACGAGCAGGTCGCCGAAATTGTCAGCCGCTACAAAGACGAAGGCGTGCTCGGCTTTCATGATCTGAAGACGCGCCGTTCCGGCTCGCAGAAATTCATAGACATCCACCTCGAAGTCGAACGCAACATGCGCCTCCAGGAAGCCCACGACGTTTCAGTACGCGTCCTTCGCACCATCGAAGCCGAGATTTCACGCGCCTGCGTGCAGATTCACACAGACCCAGCGGGGTAATAGATAGTTATTGATTTCATTGATTTCAACGGAAAGAGTCAGTGCCTCTTACGACTTGCCTATCAAATAAACCAGCCCCTCGGCTAATTGCGCGCGCCAGTGCTCCGGGTTGTGAACGGCGTTCGGGACTTCTAAATATTTTAGGTCATAGCCTTTCGTTCGCAGAACGTCACGCAGGTGGCGGTTGGCTTCGAGGATGCTGATGCCGCCGACGCTCGCTTTGGTTTCGCCTCCGCCAACTTCCAGATAAAAACGTAGATTGAGTTTCGGCGCAGCTTTGAATTGCGCGGTGAGCCATTCAATCGGTTGTGTCTCGCCTTCGTTGCCGCGCCAGAACGCTCCGCTCTGTGAGAGAACGTTGCCAAATTGATTCGGGTATCTGAAGGCAACGTAAGCCGCCGCCAGCCCGCCCGCACTATAGCCGCAGAGCGTCGTTTCACCAGCCTTAGTCGTCACCTTGAAATTCTTTTGCGCCCACGGCAGTAAATCTTTGCTTAAAAAATCTGCGAACTTCTGACGATTGGCGAGGTCGCCTAAACGGTCTTCCGAATCATCAATCATCACCTGCACGGTCGGATAAATTTTCCTGGCAGCGAGCAGGTTATCCAGGATAGTCGGCGTCGGGATGTCCGTCACATAAGAATCACCGTCAAATGAAATCAGCAGATGGTAAGGCTCTGCTCTGCTCTGTGCATAACCGGGCGGGGTATAGACCCAGACCTTTCTTTTCCGGTTGTATTGATGGTCGTCAATCGTGAAAGACTCGACCCGACCTTTTGCAACATCGCTCTTTTCGATTGTCCAATCTGCGCTCGCTTGATTTGGCGTCGCAGGTGTCTCTTTCGATTGAGATTGAGCGCAAGTTATTTGCGCCATCAACGACAGGCAAAGAAGGAGATAGAGTAATGAGCTTTTTGGTTTCATACATAATCATTACGTTTGAAAATAATTATTGTTCTGCGGCGCAACCGGTGCTGGCAATATTCAGGCAGACTTGATTGCCCTGATACTTTTCGGTTTTTCTGCTTCGGCAAGGCGACGTAGTTCCGAAAGCTTCATCAGAGCTTCGACGGGCGTGAGCGTATTGAGGTCCAGCGCGAGCAACGCTTTTGCGATTTCAGATTCGCGCGGCTGGCTGTTCGCTGTTCCCCGCTCAACCTTTGCGCCCTCTGCTCTCACTTCCGGTTGATGACCGTGCGTCTCGTAGTGGTCCAGGAGTTCTTCGGCGCGATGAACAACGGGGCGAGGCAGCCCCGCGAGCTTGGCAGCATAAACGCCGTAGCTCTTTTGCGCTGTGCCGGGACTGACTTTGTAAAGAAAGACCAGTTCCCCTCCCTCTTCATCAATCTCGACATAAAGATTCTTGATGCGCGGCAAAAGCTCTGCCAGCTCCGTCAACTCGTGATAGTGCGTGGCGAAGAGCGTCTTCGAGCGTATGTGCGGATGGTTATGTATATATTCGAGGACAGCTCGCGCCACGGCCAATCCATCGTAGGTCGAAGTTCCACGCCCCAGCTCGTCTAAAAGAATCAAAGAGCGCGGGCTGGCATGGTGAAGTATCTGCGCTGTCTCGACCATCTCGGTCATGAAAGTTGACTCGCCGCTTCCCAAACGGTCATAGAGACCTATGCGCGTGAAGATGCGGTCGCAGAGTCCGACCGTTGCTGATTCCGCCGGAACGAAGCTGCCAACTTGTGCCATCAGGACGATGAGCGCGGTCTGTCGCAAAAAAGTTGACTTGCCGGACATGTTCGGGCCAGTGATTAAAGCTATCTGCGTTTCATCATCGCCAAGCTCTGCATCGTTGGCAACGAAAACTCCATTCTCAATCATTCTTTCGAGCACGGGATGACGACCCGCTTTAATTTTCAGCTCAGGCGAATCAACTATCTTCGGACGAACATAATTGAATGTGTCCGCGACTTCTGCGAGCGAAGCCGTCGCGTCCAAATAAGCTATGCTGGCGGCGGCTGTCAGAATCTCGCCGCGCGTCTTTCCGATCTCGGCGCAGACGCGACGGAAGAGACTTGTTTCCAATTCGGCGATGCGATCCTGCGCGTTGACCACCAGCGACTCAAACTCTTTGAGTTCGAGCGTGACGAAACGCTCCGAAGCCGCGAGCGTCTGCTTGCGCGTGTAATCCGCAGGAACAAGATGCAGGTTCGGGCGCGTGATTTCGATGAAGTGGCCGAAGACCTTGTTGTAGCCGACGCGCAGACTCTTGATGCCTGTGCGCGCGCGCTCGCGCTGCTCCATCTCTGCAAGATAGTTCTTGCCGTCGCGCAAAAGTTTGCGCAATCGGTCCAGCTCTTCGGAAAAACCTTCGCGGATGATGCCGACAGTCTGCGCTCGTCTGGAAAGCTCGTCCGTAATCGCCTGACGAATCAAACTCGCCGCCGCTTCACAAAAAGGCAAAGAAGAGAGCAGCCCGCCGAAGCGTTTCGTGTCTCGTTGCAAAATTGCGCGCACACGCGGAATCGTCTCCAGCCCCTGACCGAGCGCGAGCATCTCTTGCGCCGTGGCAATTCCAGCGCGCGCACGAGCGGACAGACGCTCAAGATCATGGACGGTCTCAAAGGTGGCGAATAGTTCGGCGCGCTCTTTGGCATGCGAATGAAACCAGGCGACGTGCTCTTGTCGTCGTGTTATCTCCGCGATGTCGAGAAGAGGCTGGCGCAGCCAACGCCGCAAGAGACGACCTCCCATCGCCGTGCGCGTGCGGTCGAGCGCGGAAAGAAGCGATGGCGCGCTCGTGTTGTTCTCAAAGATTTCGAGGCTGCGCACGGTCTGCGCGTCGAGCATCATGAAGCTTTCCGTTTGATAGCTCGAAAGGCGCGTCAGTTGGTCCGCGAAATTTAGTTGGGTGTCACGAAGATACGCGATGAGCGCGCCAGCGGCTGATGTGGCGAGCGGCCAACTCTTCAAGCCAAGCGGCGCGAGGCTGCGCGCCTGGAAATGCTCAAGCAGCGTGCGGCGCGCGTTCTCATAATTAAATGCTTCGTCGCGGAAAGGTGTGGCGAATCCGGGTAGAGCGTCGCTGTCAACATCCGAGCTTGTGCGCGGCAAAATGATTTCCGATGGCGCGATACGTTGAAGCTCAGGAATCGCAGCGTCCAACTCAATCTCTGTCGCGGCAAACTCTCCTGTTGTCACGTCCGCATAAGCAATTCCTACACGCTTGCTGTCTGTCGTATAAGAAGCCAGATAGTTGTTGACCTTATTGTGCAGCAGGCCAGGTTCGAGCACAGTGCCGGGTGTCACGATGCGGACGACATCGCGCTCGATGAGGTTGCCGCCCTTTTCGCCTTTGACGGGCGCGTCCGAGAGCTGTTCGCAAATGGCTACGCGGTGGCCGCGCGCAATCAAGCGTCTGAGATGGCGTTCGAGACTATGATGCGGGACACCCGCAAGGGGCACGCGCACGT
>Ga0182001_10000011_pt1 | contig 48188 bp, 38 predicted proteins | sample BulsoiFelSFmetaG_FD_120485 | JGI IMG/M metagenome (GOLD analysis project Ga0182001, IMG submission 120485) | Bulk soil microbial communities from Mexico - San Felipe (SF) metaG | ecosystem: Environmental > Terrestrial > Soil > Agricultural land | place: Mexico: San Luis Potosi | collected... | reverse complement strand
CGAAGAGAAGAAGTTGTTGGGGAAACGCTACACGGACAACACGGAAGCTTATCGTCTCTATCTGCAAGGCCGCTTCTGTCTGAGCAAGATGACGAAGGATGCGCTCAACAACGCCATCCGCCATTTTCAGCAGGCGATTGATATTGACCCTGAATATGCTCTGGCCTATGCGGGGCTGGCGGATGCTTATTACGCGCTCTCTTCGGCTCATCTTCCGCCGAACGAAGCCATGCCGCGAGCGCGCGTGGCCGCTGAGAAGGCTTTGGAGATTGACGACACTTTGGCCGAAGCGCACGCCTCGCTCGCCCTCGTCAAAGCTTTTTACGAATGGGATTGGGCGGGCGCGGAAGACGAGTACAAGCGCGCCATCGAATTGAATCCGGGCTACGCTTCGGCTCATCACTGGCGCGGCTGGTCTCTGGCCTTAGTCGGAAGATTGAACGAAGCTATTCTGGAGATTAAACAGGCGAGCGAGCTTGACCCGCTTTCATTGGAAATCAACACGGACTTGGGATTGTCGTTCCTCTTCGCGCGACAGTATGAAGAGGCCATCGAGCAGTTTCGCAAAGTGATCGAGATGGACCCCAATTTTATCTGGACACATTTCTTCATGGGCTGGGCGCACGAGCAGCGAGGCGAATACGACGAGGCCATCAAGGAGTTTCAAAGGACAGCGCAATTGGATGACTCGCCCTTGATCCTTTCCGCGCTCGGACATACCTATGTGCTTTCGGGGCGACGTGATGAAGCCTTGCGCGTGCTCGAAGAGATGAAGCAGATGCAAAAGGATCGCAAGCACGTCTCTTCATACCACTTCGCCATCATTCACACCGCGCTCGGCGACAGGGACGAGGCGTTAGCGTGGCTCGAAAAATCTTTCATCGCACGCGAAGAAGCTCTCGTCTGGCTCAAGGTTGACCCGCGCCTCGACCAGTTGCGCACGGACGCGCGCTTCATAGACCTCCAACGCCGCGTCGGACTCCCCCTTTAGAACAGTGAGCAGTAAGCAGTGAGCAGTGAGCAGTAAAGACCCCTTTTTACTGCTCACTGCTTACTGCTCACTGCTCACTCCGAAATCGTTTGACTTCTCCCGCTGACCTCACGTAAAAACTATCCCAGTCTTAACAATCCCCAGATAGCCAGAGAGGAAATCGTAGAGCATGAATATCAATCCCCCCATGAAGAGAAGTGTGCGCGGAACCGTTGCGCTTGGCCTTGCGCTCGGGCTGGTCGCGCTCGTCGCTGCCTGTAATAAATCAGCCAGCACCCCGACCGGCGCGCTCAAAGCCTATTTTGAAGCGGCGAAAAAGAAGGATATTGCGACGGCGAAGAAGTATCTTTCGAGCGGAACGCTCAAGATGATGGAAGACCTCGCCAAAGCTCAAGGCAAGACGCTCGATCAGATGTTCAATGAGAATGCCGCCAAAGAGACACAGATGCCCACGCCCGAGTTCAGCAACGAGAAGATTAACGGCGACACCGCCACCGTTGATATGAAGGTTCCGAATCAGCCTATGGTCACGGCGCAGATGGTCAAAGAGAGTGGCGACTGGAAGCTGGCCATTGATAAGATGATGAGCGCCATGAAGTCTCAGATATCAGAACCACCTCAAGCTCCGCCGATGGAACCTAAAGAGAGCAACAGCTCGGAGAGCGGCAAAGAGGATGAAAACAGCAAGGATAAAGAGAGCGGAAACGAAAACGACCACGACCACCATTAATTTAACTCGCGTGTTCCGTGCAGGATAGGAATCACGGCTGAGCCTGACTATTGACTCGCTGGCGGATTTAGCTTAGAACCTAGCTTGCTTTAACACCTTTACAGCTAGAGTAGTAAGGAATTTGAATAATCATGAGAAGAAGCAGACTGCCAATCATCATGCTTGCGCTCGCGCTCGCAGCCACATTAACTATGGCTTGCGGCAGCAAGGGCGGCGGAGCCACTCCGACAGATGCCCTCAAAGCCTACATTGACGCCGCCAGCAAGAAGGATGTGGCGGCGATGAAGAGCCACCTTTCGCAAGGGACGCTCAAATTGATGGAGGATGGGGCAAAAGCCATGAACAAGAATCTGGACGACATGCTCAAAGACGAGTCCGGCCAGATGCCCCCCGAAGCGGCCAACATCAAATACAGCAACGAGAAGGTCAACGGCGACACAGCCACCGTTGACATGACCGCACAGGGTCAAACGGCGACCATGCCGCTGGTGAAAGAGAATGGTGAGTGGAAGCTCGCCCTCGATAAATTCATCCAGGATATGAAGAGCAAGATGGGCGGATGATGAGTACAGTGAAAAGTGAATAGTGAAAAGTGAATAGCGAAAACAAAATCGCTTTCAACTTTTCACTATTCACTTTTCACTATCTTTTCACCAGCCGAATCTCGTAGAGCTTTGACCAACGCTTGCCGGTGACGAAGAGGCGGTCAGTTTTAGAGTCGTAGGCGATGCCGTTCAGGACGTTGTCTCCGTCGTCGCCATCCTCCTGTGGACGCAAGCCAGCCAGATTAATCCATGCCGTAATCTTTCCCGTCTTCGGATCAATGCGAACTATCCTGTCCGAGTGCCAGATATTCGCGTAGATTTCGCCCTTGATGTATTCCAGCTCGTTCAAATCAAGCAGGGGTTTCCCCTGATCGAAAACCTCTACGGTGCGCACGACGCTGAAGCTCTGTGGGTCCAGAAAGCGCAGCTTGTTCGTCCCGTCACTCATGATTAAAGACTGACCATCGTTGGTCAGTCCCCAACCTTCGCCGTCGTAAGCGAACTCGCCCAGAGGCTTGAAATCTTTCAGGTCGTAAATGAAGCCTTTGTGCGCCTGCCAGGTCAGTTGAAATATCCTGTCATTCAGGATGGTCATGCCTTCAGCGAAATACTGCCGGTCAACATCAACTTTCTTCTTCACTTCGCCGCTCTTCAAATCGAGACGGCAGAGCAAGGACGAGCCGTACTGCCCTGTGCTCTCGTAGAGTTTGCCGTCGTGATAGACAAGACCTTGCGTGAAGTGGCTGCGAAGGTGCGGCCAACTATTGACCACCTCGTAACCGTAAACGGGAACTTCATCCGTTTGGGATGTGCTCGCTGTCTGCATCGAACTACTGGGTAGAGTCTTTTCCGACTTAAGCGAGTTGAACTCTTGCGCCGGTTCTCGCCCCGCATCGCAGGCGATGACAAGTAGGATAACAAGGACATGTAGCGTCAGACTGAAGAATCGGCGCATGGTTATTTTGAAAGAGAACGAAAGCATCAACACACTTTGAGACTCGACAAAATTCCCTTTGCTCGCAACCGGCGAGTAAGATGTCTTTCATAGCAGGGCAAGATGCTTATACTTAAGCACGAACTTGACGCGCGCTCATCATCAAAGGCTGACTCAATTGCCTCCAGCTTTAGCTGGAGGACAATGAAACAAATAGATTCTGGCTTGGGCCGAAGTTTGGCTCAAGCCGCACATCATCTTCTCACAGCTCTCCACTAGGCTCGTGCTAGTGGCAACTGAGGAAAACCAACAACTTTAGTTACAGGGCGCTAGCGGCAACTGATAATCCTAGTTAGCCGCACGCTTCTGCGACCCGCCAGCCTTCGCATTGAATGCACTCTCAATGGCCGCGCGCAAGCCTTCGCCCGTCATGTTCCGCAGGCGCACGCCGTTGATGAAGATGGTCGGCGTCGCGTCAACGCCATAGGACTCGCCATCCGCAACATCGTGGCTGACTTCCCCTGCATACTGTCCGTTATCCAGCGCGGCGTCGAACTTGGCGCGGTCGAGTCCAAGATCGCTCGCGTACTTCTTCAAGGATGCATTATCCAGAGCCGATTGATTCTTGAAGAGCACAGAGATGTACTCGAAGAATTTGCCCTGCGCGGCGGCGGCGTCCGCAGCCTCTGCGGCTTTGCGCGCGTTCTGATGAATGTTCAAGGGAAAGTCACGCACGACGAATCGCACGCGGTTGCCGTAACTCTTCAATACGTCCTCAATCGCAGGCTGCATCGCGGAACAGGCAGGACATTGAAAGTCTGTGAACTCGACGACCGTCACGGCTGCGCCCGCGTCGCCGCGCGCCGGGTCATCGTCCACGCTGACATTCTGCACAGGCGGCTCCGGCTCTTTCAAAAAGATTTGAATAGCCGCGCCCGTTCGCAGGCGATTCGCAAACTCGGCTTCGAGACGATTGTATTGTTGATTCTTGAGGAGGTTGACGATGTCAGGCCGCAAGGTATTGAGGTCGCCTTGAATCCGTGCCTTGTTGTCTTCGTAAAACTTGGCGACCTCGGCGTCGGTCGGGTCTTTCACCTTGCTATCAACTTCCGCTTTATAGATGTCGTCCGGCGACTTGTTCTGACGTTTCGCTTCCGCTTCGAGCAGAATCTGGTTGATCTTCATGTCAAGGGCGTGCGCTTCGCCTTGAAAGATTTGATCCTGCAACTTATAGACGAAAGGCTTGAGCCGCTCGTTGAAATCATTCACCGTGATCGTCTTCCCGTCAACGGTGGCGAGCACCGCTGCGGGCGCAAGGTTCGGCGCGTTGACATCCACTGTGCCCATCGCCACCGAGTGCGAAGCTCGAAGGCGTGTGACCAGCTCGCTTGAGAGTTTGTCGGCCTGTTGGCCTTTTAAATACGAGACGATTTGCGGGCGCACGGTCTGTAGGTCTGCGCCGTTTATCTGTTGCTTGTTCGCGTCATAGACGGCCTGGACTTCGGCGTCCGTCGGCTCCGTGATTTTGTTGTAGATTTCAGCATCAAGCAGTTGCTCCTTAGCCACCTTGCGCTTCTGCGCCTCGCTCTCGACAAGCAGAGTGTTGATGCGCGCATCGAGCGCGTCTTTGCGCAAGTTCGGCATGTTCTTGTCGAATTCCGCGACCGCCTGGCCCACCTGCGGGTCCAGGTCTGCAAGCGTAATCGCTTGACCGTTGACAGTAGCGAGCGTGCCCTGTGCAGGAGGATTCGTCGTCGTCTGTTTCTGCTGAGTCGGAGTCGCAGTTGGCGTCGCTGGTTTAGGCGCGGGCTTTTGCCCTCCCGTCCCTGTGCGCGTCCTTTGAGCCAAGGCAATCGAAGTGGGGATGCCGATGCAAAGGAGCACGGCACAAATTAGATTTCTATACTTCATCAAAATTCTCTTTCTAAACCAGAGGTCAGAATCAAAGGTTCTCGAACCCGCCGAGATAATATGGGATTAGAGCGTTCAGGGCAAATTTAGGTTGGACATGACATAAGAATTTTCTAACCACAGAGGACATAGAGGGTACGGAGGAAAGAAAATTAAGAGTTTTGAATTTTGAATTAAAGGCCAACGTCTTTCAATTCAAAATTCATAATTCATAACTTCTTTTCGTCCTCTGTGGTTAATTTCCCTCGTTTGCAAGCTTGCGCACGGTCTCGACAGTGTCAATTTCATTAACCGTTTTGTCTTCACGCAGCCGCAGGATTCTCGGAAAGCGCAAGGCGAAGCCGCTCTTGTGGCGTTTCGATTCCTGAACGCGGTCAAAGGTTACTTCGAGAATAACCTTTGGCTCGACGACGCGCACCTTGCCATGCGCGAACTCTTGCAAGGTGTGCGCTTTGAACCACTCGGTCATCTCCAACAACTCTGCATCAGTCAAACCCGAATAAGCCTTGCCGAGGTTCAGAAGCGTCGGGTCATCTTCGGAGCGGCGCACGGCGAACGTGTAGTCCGAGAGCAGATGCCTGCGTTTGCCGTGCCCGACTTCGACCGCCGTGACAACGACATCAAGCGTGGCCAGAGCGCGCTTCAATTTCAACCACTCGCGCCCGCGCCTGCCGGGTTTGTACGATGAGCGCGGGTCTTTAATCATCAAGCCTTCGTTGCCTCGACGGCGCGCGGCGTCAAACTCTGCGTCGAGCGCGGCGACTTCCCTTTCACGTCTGAGTTGAGACAAACGCGCGACGCCTCGCGCTGGAATCAACTCCTCAAGAACGCGCCTTCTCTCGGCGAGAGGCTCGTCTATCAAGACACGTCCTCCGGCGTAGAGCAGGTCGTAAGCGATGAAAACAACGGGCGTCGAAGAGAGCAAATCTTCGCCAACCGATTTTCTGCCCAGGCGTTTCTGCAATTCGCTAAACGGCAGAATCAACTCATCGCGCGCAGGCACAATCTCGCCGTCAATAATCGCGTCAGTCGCCAGTGATGTGAGCGGCGCGATGAGTTCCGGGAAGCGATGTGTGATCTCGTCCATCGTCCGCGAGTAGAGAGCCGCGCACGCGTCAGAGACATGAGCCTGAGCGCGTATCCCGTCGAACTTGTCTTCGACGAAAAAATCTTCGGGCATCGTGCGCGCGATGTCAGAGAGGTCTGCGGCGGCTGTGGCGAGCATGAATTTGAGAGGATGAAAGAGGCGCATACGGATTCTGCCAAGCTCACCTCTGCGCGCGCGGACAGCCGACTCGCCGATGTCGCCCGTCATCATGTTGGCTTGCGCGACCTCCGCACGCGGTTTCTCGAAAGCGCCCGCGATTGATTCTTCAACCAACCCTTCTTTCAACCCTATGCGAAGGTCGCCGACCAGCAGTTTGACCAGATACTTGGCCTCAAGCGCGGTCGCATCCGCAAGCACGCCTGCGAGCAGAGCCTTCTTGATCTTCGTCCCCTTCATCTCGCTCAGACGTTCGATCAAAGATTCCGTTTCGGCAAGAGTGATTTTCGGAAGGAGACGGTCGCCCTTCACCTCCAGGATAGCCTCGTAAGTAACCTCGCCCGCATCGCCAAGCCGCACATAACGCGGTCGCAGGTTTTCAACGCTCAAACCTGTCGCCTCGCTCAAAGCATCGCGGAGCACGCTCGTTCCAACGTTGGTCGTCCGCGCATCGTGCATGGCGAACTGGTGTCCGGCGAAGTAGCGCGCAGCGCGCGCCAAGTCTGCGTCTTCCAACTCATGAAAGTATGCGCCGAGAAGCGCGGCCTTCTCCAGCTTCTTCGTCGTCGCCGCGACCGTATCGGCTACCTCAGCGAACTTTGCGAGCGAGCTACTTGGAATATCTGCCCTCACGGCATGCGGCGCGGGCGCACTCTGTTTCCTCTTCGCTCTGGGCATAACTTGAAAGTCCAACCCCTTGCAAGCTTTTTTACAATCTCATCAACTTGGCGGCGTTCCTCTCAATCCTCTTTCCGCAATATCGCGCGACAGGTTTGCGCCAAAGCTACATGTGTGTCAAGAATCTATCACGCCAAAGAACAGTTGGCAGTTGGCAGTTAGCTTTAGCTTGTTGAGTTGAGGGTTATCAGAAAACCACAAAGCTTATCAACCCTTAATAACTGCCTACTGCCTGCTGCCAACTGCCAACTGTTCTTTGCTACAATCGCTTTCGGTCACACGCAGCAGGCATGAAAGAGGCATGAGGGAGAGGTCTGGCCGCTCTGACTCGATGGACTCGACAGATTCGCCGGACTCGCCAGACTTTATTTGACGGAGAAAAAGGCCATGCAAGAGATTAACGAACAGGACAGTTTACGTTTCGCGGGCGCGGTGGATCACATCGCGGTCAAGTCCGAAGATTTGCAGCGCGATGTTGAGGAATACCAGCGCATAGGTCTTCACCTTGAGACTCTCTATCACGACTGGGCCATGCTCAGAGACTCACAAGGCTTCGGCATCGCGCTGCTTGCGCCCGGCTCGAAGCATCCGCCCCACCTGGGTCTGAGGGTCGAGACGCGCGAAGCACTCCTTGAAGCCGCCGCGCGCGAAGGCCGCCCGGTCAAAGAGCACCGCGACCGCTCTGTCTCTTTCTACACCAAAGGTGTCGGAGGCAACGCTGTCGAAGTGATCTACTATCCGCCCGAATATACAGGCTCTCAGGAATAGAAAGTGCTCGTGCAGCTTTGAAGCGGCGCGCGCGTGAAACAATTTTGCGTGCTGCTCGGTCAAGAACATTGCCATCGAAACTTATCGAGTGTAATATCCGCTCTCGGTTAGCAAGATTTACTCCATCTACCTGTTATTGAAAGGAAGTTCTGAGATGAAGAAACAGCTTGTCTCCCGCATCACGCTTGTCGGGGCTGTAATGCTGGCGCTCACGGTCGGGCTTCTGCCCGCGCTCTCTCACGCTCAGCCGCAGCGCGCCGAGTTCATGATTGTGAATAACTCCGATTACGACATTCATCAACTCTTTCTCTCGCCGACGCACAAGGACACTTGGGGACCAGATCAGCTCGGCGACAAGGTGATCGAACACGGCGGCGGCTCTTTCACACTGCACGACATCCCCTGCGGCCATTATGACATCAAGGTTGTTGACGAAGACGGCGACGCCTGTGTTATTGAAAACGTAATCATGTGCAAAGATCACACGCACTGGAACTTGACCAATAAAGAACTCGCCAAGTGCGAGGGCTGGAGTCATTAAAGCTCTGCGCGCTTCAGAACTTCCCTTTAGTCTTTTGCCCGTCTCATTCGGAGGATGCGATGAGACGGGCAAATTACTTTAATTCGCACAGGTCTAATTATTCTTTGGCGCAGGTAAATTTATTTTCACCACAGCGGGCACAGAGGAAAGAAAATTTTGAATTATGAATTTTGAGTTTTGAATTAACAGCGAATGATTTCTGTTTTCAATTCAAAACTCAAAACTCATAATTCATAACTTCTTTTCAGTTCCTCTGTGGTTAATCGCTCTTTACTAAAGATTCAAGATTTAATATACGCTCGCGCGCGCTTGCTTGAACGTGATGCGGCGCGTAGAATTTTTTTGAACTCCTCTCGCTTCTTCCGAGCGTCAAACAAATCAGGGACGCCCGATAGAGCGCGCACAGCATCTGAATTTTCAAGAGAGCAGGTCAAAAAGAGTGTTTCTATTTATCCTCGAAGGTCTGGGCACAAGCGAGTTGCTGTTAATTCTGGTCGTCGCCCTGATTATCTTCGGACCGCGCAAGCTGCCGCAACTGAGCCGCCAGCTCGGCAAGAGTCTCGCGGACTTCCGGCGCGCTTCAGAAGATTTCAAACAGACCTGGGAAAAAGAGGTCGGACGCGAAAGCGCGATTCACGAAGCTCTCACCGGCGAGGCGATGCTGCCAGAAGACCGCTCCATCCTCGGCGATACAGGCGACCGCACCCAGGCCGTCATCGAAGCCAGCGAGAAGGCCGAAGAGAAAATTTCGGCGGACTCCCAAGCCTCACTGCAACCGTCAACGGATGCTGCGACAATCGCGCGGGGCAGCTCGGCCACTACGGCGACGACAACAGTGGTCGCGCCTGAACCTACAGCGGCCTCGCGCAAGCGCGATTGGCTCTAGACGCTTCCCCCAGGCTCTCGTAAGTCCGAATTCCTGATGGCTACACTTTTAGGCACACGCTCAAAGTCAGCGAAGGAAAAGAAGAAGGCGCGCAAGGCGGAACCCGGCGGCCAGATGTCTTTTCTGGAGCATCTGGACGAACTCCGTAGCCGCATCATTCGCTCCATCGCCTTCGTCTTCGTAGCCTTTGTCGCCTGCTGGTTCGTCTCCGATTACATCTATAATTTCCTGGCTCTTCCCGTGCAGAAGGCTCTCGCCGAGGCGCAGCGCCGCGACATTCCCATCGGCGGTTTGACTGGCAACGAGACCATCAAAGCAAACAGCGAATTGAAAGAGGGCGAGACGGGACGTTACGTTTTTCCTGAAACGACGAAGATCGGAACGAGCGTCATCCCTGCCGGAGCGAGCGTCATGGCGAAGGTCACTAAAGATGCTCAGGGTCGGATAGGGCTTTACACGGACGAGCAGCTTTTCGCGGGCGAGACGGACATCCCCAAAGGTGTGCTTCTCCCCTTCGATTTCAATGCGCGTCCGAAAGCCTTATCGGGCATTGATGATAAGCTGGTCGTGGCGACCGCGATGGAGCCTTTCTCGCTCTATGTCAAAGTCTCCATCTACACGGCGATTGCTTTGGCAGTGCCTTTCCTGCTCTGGCAAATCTGGGCCTTCGTCTCGCCCGGACTCTATCCGCACGAGCGGCGTTACGCGTTGCCTTTCGTCCTCCTCTCAAGCATCTCGTTTGTGCTGGGCGCGGCCTTCGCTTACAAGATAATTTTTCCTCCGGCGGCGAAATATCTTCTGGGGCTGGGACAGGATTTCCGTCTCTTCCTGAATGCCTCTGACTATTTCGATTTCATCATCCTCGTCATGCTGGCGATGGGCGTGGTCTTTCAGATGCCTGCGATAACTTATGTGCTCTCGCGCATTGGGATTGTCTCGGCGCGCTTTCTGGTGCGTCATTGGAAAGGCTCGCTGATTATCATCCTCGTCGCGGCGGCTGTGCTCTCGCCGACCAACGACATCCCGAACATGATGCTCTTTGCCGCGCCGATGATTCTGCTCTACATCGTCTCGATTTTCATCGCCTGGATATTCGGGAAAGAGCGCAAGAAACCCGCCTCAAGCGGACTGTAAACGAAACCCTCTGATTCGGCCTGACTGGAATTAGAAAGGCATTCACGCATTCCGGCTTTTCATTGAATGTCACATTACTGAAAGTGTCACATTAGCTGCCCAAAGTAGTTGAAGATTCGAGTAAAGTATCATGCTACAGGGACAAAGTAACGCGATACTGGGTTTCAGTAATGAGGTACCGAAGCTTAGTATCGCGTTACCGGAATTGAGTCCCATCTTACCGAAGGCAAGTATTGAATTACTTTAAAGCTGTATCGTAATAATTTCATCCAGTAACATCATACTTAGAGGCACGGCAGGCGGACTTTCATCATCGCGCAGGATGCGCAGCATCATAGAGTTTCATCGTCCGCCCCGGCCCTTTCTTATTACGGTTTACGGCTCTTTTCAGGCAACTTTTCGAGCGTTTCGCCGCATCTTGACTCTGTTCCAAGCGAGAACGTAAAATTCGCCTTTAATCAAGGCGTTCACGCCCCTATCTGAAACTCGTGAAACCGAATGTCCGGCTACGAAGTAGTAACCCAACGACCTGATTTTATGCGCCAGTTCCGAACGCGTGGCCTCTGCTCGGTTGCGCGCTCGGAAGTTCTGGTTTTCCTCTTTTGATTTGCTACAGGAGTTACCTGCTATGTCAACCCAGAAAATTTTTCGCCGCATGGCTCTCGCCCTCTTCGTTTTGGCGTTGGCCGTTCCAGCCGTCTTCGGCCAGGACTTGCCCGACCGCAAAGGCCGTAACGAAAAGCCCGAATTGAAGAAGGCTTACAAAGACTGGCTCGAAAAGGACGTGCCCTATATCATCACGGATCAGGAGCGCGCAGCCTTCAAAAAATTGCAGACCGACGAAGAGCGCGAGAACTTCATAGAGCTTTTCTGGCGTCGCCGCGATCCAGACCCGGACACGGACGAGAACGAGTACCGCGAAGAATATTACGAGCGCATAGCCTACGCCAACGAGCATTATGCATCAGGCGTTCCTGGCTGGAAGACAGATCGAGGCCGCATCTACATCATGTACGGCAAGCCCGACGAGCTTGAGACACATCCTTCGGGTGGTTCCTATGATCGCCCGTCTTACGAGGGCGGCGGGACAACCTCGACCTATCCTTTTGAAACCTGGTTCTACCGTTACCTGCCGGGCATCGGCTCGGGCATCGAGATTGAATTCGTTGACCCAACAGGCTCAGGCGAATATCACATCGCGCGCTCGCCCGATGAGAAGGACGCGCTCCTGAACGTTCCGGGCGCGGGACTGACGCTCTCAGAGCAGTTGGGCTTAAGCGACAAGGCGGACAGAGTCGCAGGTCTCGGTTACGGTCAGGGCAACGGTTTAGGCTACACGCGCGAGCAGGACTCGCCGTTTAATCGTCTTCAGTTGATGGCCGACCTGAGCAGAGCGCCACAACTCAAGGACCCGACTATGGAAGGCAAGCTGGGTCTGACCACTTCCTCCGTTGAAGATAACCCGCTCAACTTCGATGCCCGCGTTGACTTCTACCGTCAATCTGACCAGCGCGTCATCACCGCCGTGACGATTCAGACGGAGAACAAAGACCTGCACTTCGAGGATGTCGGAGGATTGCAGCGCGCGACGATGAACATCTTCGGGCGCGTCATTGCCGTCTCAGGCAAGCGCATCGGCGTTTTTGAAGACGCAGTGGATACGACCGCTACGCCGGAAGAGCTGGTCGAGGCGAAGGAGCGCAAGTCTGTTTACCAGAAAGCCATTCCGCTCGCGCCCGGAGTCTATAAGGTTGAGATCGTCGTCCGCGACGTGAAGACCGGCGCAACGGGCGTCCGCAAAATCGGTTTTGAAGTTCCGAAGTATGATCCGAAGCAGTTGGGCGCTTCGACACTGGTCCTGGCCTCGAAGCTTGAAAGAGCAGACCCGTCGCGCGATACCGGAATGTTCACCATTCGCGGCATCAAAGTCATCCCGAACCTTTCGGGCAACTTCCATCGCGGGCAGCCCTTCGGCCTCTACATGCAGGTCTATAACGTCGGCACGGACCAGACAACTTTGCGCCCCTCTGTGGACGTGCAATACATCGTCACGAAGGACGGCAAAGAGATCGGCAAGATGAATGAGGACTGGAACAATCTGGCCGACAACGGGCAGAGCATCACGCTGGCGCGCTTGATTGACACAAGCGCGTTCGCCCCCGGCCAGTACAACATAGAGGTCCGCATCAACGACCGCGTCTCCGGCCAAAGCATAAACCAGAAACGCGACTTCACAGTTACACAATAAGCTTTGGTTTGATGTTAATGACAATCGGGCTTCATGTTCACAAATGAACATGAAGCCCGAAACTTTTTACGCCAAGGAATCAAATGCTCTGTCCTGCCTATCAGTTGCCACTAGCTTTAGCTAGTGGATAAAGGTGAGTACAAGAAGAAGGCTTTAGCCGAATGCAGGAAAAAGTTTTCCTTTTGGCTTTAGCCTAAAGAGCTTCGATTCGGCTAAAGCCGATTATTTGTTAGCTATAGCGTTTTGCAATTGAATGCAACCCGTAACGAAGCGGTCATGTCCGACCCGCCCGCTACCGCAGGCGGTACTGACCCGTCGGCTACACTCACTTGCAATTAGCTATATTTCGGCCACTAGCTAAAGCTAGTGGCAACTGATGAAACCTAAAACAATCTTGGATTCTCATCCTCTGTCGCCGGACGTTCTCCTCTTCTCAATGCGTTAACCAAAAGATGTGCGCGTCGTGTCGGCTCGGGCTGGCGATAGCCGCCGTTCGCTGCGAGTGTGAGACTGATCGCGCCTTCAAGGTCAATCAAGTGTCCGGGCGAAACGAAGATCGGCTGCACGTTTGTCTTCGTCCTCACAGCCGCGCCGACCACTTCTCCTTTATCAACCAGCTCGGTCCAACTGCTGCGTTCCTTCCCAGGCTCCTCATACTTTCCGACCAGAACGGATTTTGCGCAGCCCAGAGTTGGACGATTAATCAAGAGGCCGACGTGCGAGGCGATGCCGACCCTGCGCGGATGCGCTATGCCCTGCCCGTCGAACATCACGGCGTCCGGCTCAGTCTTTAATTTCGCCCATGCTTCCAACACGGAAGGCGATTCGCGGAAAGAGAGCAGACCCGGCACATACGGAAACTTCGTCTCGCTGACCACGCCGACCTCTTCGATGACCTCAAGCGTCGGCAATTGCAAGACGACTATTCCAGCGTAAACCGTCGGCTCGAACTTATTGAAAGAGATGTCCGCGCCCGCAATCGTCCTGATCTTCTTTGTCAAAGGCCGGAGGCGCACGCGCTCGCGCAGAGTCTTCTGCAACTCGACGGCCTCGCGCGGCGTCATCTCCCAATCGTGCAGTTGTTCGTAATGTGCCATTTGCTTTTCACCCTTCGCTCGTTTTGTCCATCGTGACGACGGCCTAATTCACAGTCTCGTCTATCACTTCAACATCTTCCTCTGCATTAGACTCATCTTCTTCGCGTGAGAGAGCCGCAGCCACATCATGCATCGTAATGATGCCGAGCAATCTCGTCACGTTTTTGCGATCCACGACCGGAAGCTGCGAGACGCCCTTTTGCCCTAGCTTGATTATCACAGCATCAAGCGTATGGTCAGGGTGAGCATGCACCAATCTTCTGCTGGCTATCTCTGCAAGCAGGCGTTCACCCTGCTTTGCGGCCAATGCCCGCTTCAAATCATTAAAGGTGAAGAGGCCGGTCAACGCTCCACGCTCATCAATCACCGGATAAGAATGATAATGCGTCGGAAGCGATTGCACGTATTCAAACGCCCCCGAAACTTTCATGCTCCCTTTCACTGCGACGATGTCTCTCGTCATCGCCGCGCGCACCTGGATTTGCCTGAGCGCGTGCCGCTGTGTGTGCGGCAAATGAATCCCATCCTGCAACAGCAGCGCATCGTAAATCGGCGTCGGACTAAGTCGCGTCGCCAGCGCATAGCTCGTGATGTTGGCGACCATCAACGGCAGGATGATCGAATAGTTGTTCGTCATCTCGAAGATAATGACGATGGATGTTACGGGCGCGCGAACGATTCCGGCAAAGACCGCACCCATGCCGACCAGGGCAAACGCGCCAGCCTGCGTCTGCGGATTGCCGGTGAGCGCGTGCGCGAGCAACCCGACCGCGCCGCCGAGCATTCCTCCTATGTAGAGCGATGGACCAAAGATGCCGCCCGCCGAGCCTGAACTGTAAGAGATGACTGTGCCCGCGAGCTTACACACGCCGAGGATAATCAGAATCTTCAAAGGCAAGCCGCCCTGTAACTCCAGCCCAAGTTGTCCGTAGCCGACGCCGAAGATGCTCGAAGACCCGGTTGTCACAAGCGCAGCTAAACCTATCAGGCCAAGCACGAGTCCGCCGACACCGGGCGTCGCCCATTGCGGAATCAATCTCTGCCCTCGAAACTTCGCGCGCAAGCGAAGCAAGCCTTCGTTAAAGACTATGGAGGCTACTCCTGCCAGGAGACCGAGCAGTGCATAGAAGAGAAGCTCAAGCGCGTTATTCAGCTTGTAAGCCGGAACGCTGAAGAGTGCATGCTCGCCCAGAATGGAGCGTTCGATGACTGCCGCAATCACAGCAGCAATGACAATCGAGCCGAGCGGCTTTCCGGCAGTGTCGCCGAGTATCTCTTCGAGCGTGAAGGTGACGGATGCAATCGGCGTGTTGAAGGCTGCGGCCAATCCGGCAGCCGCGCCGACGGGCAGAAGACTCTGAAGCCGTTTGCGAGAGATGGCGAACGCGCGCCCCAGAAGCGAAGCGATGGCAGCGCAAATCTGCACGGTTGGCCCTTCGCGTCCGAGGCTCGCGCCCGTGCCGATGTTGAGCGCGGAGAGAAACATCTTGCCCGGAAGGACTCGCGCAGGAATGCGCCCGCCATCCAGGTAAAAGGAGGTCTTCACCTGCGGGATGCCGCTGCCGCGCGCTTCGGGCGCGTAGAAATAGAGACCTGCTCCGGCAATCAGACCTCCCGCCCCAGGAATCAAGATGACGAGCGGAATGAACCACCAATGCTGTATCGCGGCAGCCGCATAGATGATGTGTTCTTGAAAAAAATCCAGCAGGAGATGGAAGACGACTGCGGCCAATCCGCAGAGCGCGCCGATGAGCAGCGTCAGGATGTAAATCTTCTGATGCTCTTTAAGCGGGATGCGATTGAAGAGACTGCGGGCACGAACCTGAAAGCGAAACCAGCCACTATTCCCTTTTGCTCTATCCATAGCTCCTAACCTACGTTCGTCAACAGCCGACCCCTTGTGAAAAGTCTATTGTCGCGCTCGCAGTAATTTCTTCCTCTGCCTTAACAATCGAATGCACGCGCCAGTGTTCATCATCGCGCTCAGGAAAATCCGTTCGATAATGTGCGCCGCGAGACTCCTCGCGCCAGAGGGCGGAGCGCGTGATGAGCATGGCGACGTTCAGGAAATTTCTTGAGGCGCGGGCCAAAGGCGCACGCGCGATCTGCTCGAACTCCCAGAGGGCACGCTTCATCGTCTCGCGGCTGCGGATGATGCCGACGCGCTCCCACATCAAACGACGGACGCGCTTTCTGACAGCCAGCGCAATCTCGCCGGAAGCGTTATGCGCGTTCCCTTCTCTTTCATCTTCAGCTAATGTCTCGCGCGCCGTGAAGCTATCATTTGCGTCATCCATTGCCGCCGCGTGTCCTGCGCGTGCTCCAAAGACCAGACCTTCGAGAAGAGAGTTCGACGCCAAACGATTCGCGCCGTGAACTCCTGTGCAGGCGACTTCGCCCGCAGCGTAAAGCCCTCGCAGACTCGTGCGCCCTTCAAGGTCAGTTCGCACGCCGCCCATGCAGTAATGCGAGGCAGGCGAGACGGGCAGAAGGTCTGTCGTGATGTCCAGGCCGAAGCTGAGACAGGTCTCGTAAATTTTTGGGAAGCGATGACGAACGAAGCGCGGCTCAAGCTCGGTCATATCCAGGTAAACCGTGCGTGTCGCAGTTCTCTGCATCTCGGCGACGATTGAACGGCTGACGATGTCGCGCGGCGCGAGTTCAGCGCGCGCGTGATAGCGTGTCATAAACCGCTCGCCGTCAGCGTTACGGAGCACGCCACCTTCGCCGCGCATCGCCTCCGAAAGCAGAAAGCGCGGCGCGTCTTCAAGGTTGAGCGCGGTCGGATGAAATTGCACAAACTCCATGTCGGCGAGTTCTGCGCCCGCCGCGTAAGCCATTGCCATTCCATCGCCCGTCGCCACTTGCGGATTCGTCGTGTGTAAAAAAACTTGCCCCGCGCCGCCCGAAGCCAAAACGACTGCGCGCGAGTGCAATTCGCGCGGCGCGCGAACCAATGGGTCTAAGTAACGAACGCCACGCACACAGCTATCAACGACAATCAGAGACGTGGTCGCGGCATGAGCCATGAAAACTATTTCGCGCATCGCGCGAGCTTTTGCAATCAGAGAACGCACGATCTCGCGTCCGGTCGAATCGCCGTGCGCGTGAAGTATTCTTCGACGCGAGTGCGCCGCCTCGCGCGTGAAGACCAGATGGCCGCCTTCGCGGTCGAACTCAGTGCCCCAATTAATCAATTCCTGTATGAACTTTGGTCCATCCTCTACCATCACGCGCACGGCGCGCTCGTCGCACAGCCCAGCCCCAGCATTGAGCGTGTCCTCTTCGTGAAGCGCAACCTCGTCCTCGTCCGAGAGCGCGACGGCGATGCCGCCCTGCGCGTATTCCGTGTTCGACTCATCGGTGCGGTCTTTGGTCAGTACCGTGACGCGTGCGCCAGAGCGCGCCAGTTCAATCGCGGCGCGAAGCCCGGCGATGCCGCTCCCGATGATTATGAAATCGGTTTCGAGCGCCATGAAGATTATTGCGCAGGCTCTGATTCAATCTTCGTCAGGCGTTTTTCCAGATCGCGATGATCCGCTCGCACAATCATGACATCCTCTGCCAGCAAGCCAACCTGACGCTCAAGCTTGCGAAACCCGTTTCTCATCTCGGTTTCGAGGCCGCCTAGTCGCGTGAGCACCTGTTCCCAGATTGGGCGAGTCTCTTTCAGTCGTTGGTCAACCTTATCTTCGAGCTTCATGAGTCGCGTATCAATAGAATCCAAGCGGGTAAGGATAAGGCGCAGGTCTTCATTAGACATATGTTTCGTGGGGTCTTCGCTCATTTGATTTCTCCTTGCGAAGGATTATGAAACTAATCGCAATTTCACTCAAGCACGAATTAGCTTATTAGGGTCGTGCTTGAGCGTTGCATCTGTATTGCAGGCCGCGTAGAATACGGTCGCAATCATTCCCCGTAAAACCTGAACAATAAGGAGACCGAAGCGCGTATGTATCCGTTTGCGCCCCCGCTCGCTTCCCATTCTCTCGCATCAACGAAAAGGAGATTTCAAATGAGAATTAAACGACTCTTCGTCTTTCTGCTTGCCGTCTCGCTTTCGATGCCCTTTGCGGCTCTCGCGCAGAGAAGAATAAAGCCTGCGGCGAAGACTGCTGCGGCTGCCAGCGCGCCCGCCAATAATACCGTGCTACCGCCAATCAAGTTTACAGAGTTCACTCTCCAGAACGGTCTTCGCGTCATCCTGCACGAAGACCACTCGACGCCCATTGTCGGCGTTAACGTCTGGTATCACGTCGGCTCGAAGAACGAGGTGCCCGGTCGCACGGGCTTCGCACATCTCTTCGAGCACATGATGTTTCAAGGCTCGCTTCATCACGACGATGACTACTTCGTGCCGCTTCAGGAAGCCGGAGGGGCTTTGAACGGCTCAACCAATGCCGACCGCACAAACTATTGGGAAGTCGTTCCCTCAAACTTCCTTGAACTGGCGATCTGGCTTGAATCAGACCGCATGGGCTATCTACTGGATGCTCTGACTGAACAGAAACTTAATAACCAGCGCGATGTGGTGAAGAACGAAAAGAGGCAGAACTATGACAACCGGCCCTATGGATTAGTCAGCGCGCGGATTGCCGAGATCATGTATCCGAAGGATCATCCCTATCATTGGCTGACCATCGGCTCTCTGGACGATCTCACGGCGGCCTCGCGCGAAGACGTTGCGGATTTCTTCCGTCGCTTCTACACGCCGAACAACGCGAGCCTCGTGATTGCCGGTGACATCAATCCTGCGGAAGCGCGGATGTGGGTCGAAAAATATTTCGGTCCGCTCAAGCGCGGCCCTGAAGTTGTTAGACCGACGCCTGCTCGCCCCGCTCTCGAAAAAGAGATACGCACGACGATGGAAGACCGCGTCAGCCTGCCCCGCATCTATTTGACCTGGCACACGGAGCCGCAGTTTACGAGCAACGATGCGCCCTTAGATCAACTCGCCTTCATCCTCGCGGGCGGCAAGGGATCGCGTCTCTACAAGTCGCTCGTCTATGAAAAGCAGATCGCGCAAGACGTTTCGGCCTTCAACAACTCGCGTGAGCTTGGGGGACAATTTCAGATCGTCGCCACGGCCAAGCCCGGAGTTAAACTGGAAGACCTTGAGCGCGCAATTGATGAAGAAGTGGCTAAGCTCAAGACCGAGCCTCCGACCGCTGAAGAGATGGAGCGCGGCTACAACGCGCGCGAGTCTTCCTTCATCTACAGCCTGCAAACCGTCGGCGGCTTCGGCGGCAAGAGCGACCAGTTGAATCAATACGCCACCTTCCTTAATCAACCCGGCTACTTCAATCAGGACCTCTTGCGTTACCAGAGCATCACGCCCGCAGATGTCGAGCGCGTGGCCAACACCTACCTGACGGACAAGCGATTGGTCCTGACCGTTCTGCCGCGCGCGCGTGGGAAATCAACCGGAGATGCCGTGCCTACTGGTCCGACGGGCGCTCTTGCCACTCCGTCGCAGCAGACGGGCGCAACTACGGCAGGAGCTGCGACAACTTCCGCCACGCGACCCGGCTCGGCCACTCCATCGGCGACGACCACAATGCCAGCCGGAGTGCAGCCGCAGACAAAGGCCGAAGCCTCTGCGACAGCACCCGCAGGCGCAACGCCGCCGACAACGGCTGCAAAGGGCGGTGGCAAGACTCAGGCTCAGGACAACTCGCAGCTCGGCGGACTCTATGTGCAGCCGAAGCCGAAAGCAGACCCGCGTTTCGTCTTACCGCAGATTCAAAGGCGCAAGCTCTCGAACGGTCTCGAAGTCTTAATCGTAGAGCAGCACGAACTGCCGGTCGTCAACATGAATCTGGTTATCAAGACGGGGGGCGCGGCAGACCCGCAGGATCGCGCCGGACTCTCGAACCTGACAGCCGCGTTGATTGACGAAGGCACGCGGACGCGCTCTTCAACGGACATCTCGAACCAGTTGGCGTCCATCGGCGCGCGTCTTCGCACCGAGTCTGATTTCGACAGCAGTGGATTGAATCTTCTGACACTGACGAAACATCTGGACCAGGCTCTTGAAATCTATGCGGATGTCGTCACGAATCCGGCGTTCCCCGATAACGAATTAGAGCTTCAACGCAAACAACGCCTGACAGCGCTCTTGCAAAGACGCGACGACCCGAACGCCATCGCCTCGGTCGTCTATGCTTCACTGCTCTATGGTCGCAACCATCCGTATGGTCATCCGGCGATTGGCGATGAGCAGAGCGTGCGCGCCATCACGGGCGAAGAGATCAAGCATTTCTACGAAACTTACTATCGCCCGAACAACGCTGCTTTGATTGTCGCGGGCGATGTCAAGGCAGCCACCCTGATGCCGAAGCTCGAACGCGCCTTTGCTAACTGGAAGCGCGCGGACGTGCCCGCAGTCAGCATCAACGAGCCGCCCGCGCGTGAAAAAGCCACGCTCTACATCGTGGACAAGCCCGGAGCGGCGCAGAGCGTTTTGATGATCGGTCAGGTCGGACAACCGCGCTCAACGCCCGATTACTTCCCGCTGATCGTGATGAACACGATGCTCGGCGGCCAATTCACTTCGCGCGTCAACATGAACCTGCGAGAGGACAAGGGCTACACCTACGGCGCGCGCACATCTTTCGATTACCGCCGCAGCCCTGGTCCATTCGTGGCGAGCGCCGGAGTGCAAACGGCTGTCACGAAAGAGTCTGTCTCTGAGTTCATGAAGGAGTTAAGAGGCATTCGCGGCGAGCGACCCGTCACGCCAGCCGAGCTTGAGTTCTCGAAGCAGGCGATCATACGCGGCTACCCGCGCACTTTCGAGACGCCCGAACAGATCGCCAATCGTTTGACGGACGTTGTGCTCTACAACCTGCCGGACGATTACTTCAACAACTTCATCACGCGTGTTCGCGCCGTCACTGTTGTTGACGTGAACCGCGTCGCCAATCGTTATCTCGATCCATCACGGATGGCTATCTTAGTCGTCGGCGACCGCAAAATGATAGAGCCGGGCTTGCGCTCTCTCACTGATGTCGGGCAGACCATCACCTTCGTTGACACTGAAGGAAAACCTTCAAATGAAGGCGCGGGCGGCGGCGGAAGCGTCGAAGGCGGAGGCACTCGACGCTAACTCAAACCCACGTTCGCGCGTGAAAGCGCAATTTTGTTGAGAAAGGACTGCGCATGAGATAACCGGCGCAGTCTTTTCTCTTCGGTGCAATTTAATTGCGGCCTACTCTCATTCACATCCTTTGTCTTCACATAAACCGCGACTGTGAGATGCGCGTCCGCCAGTGTAAAATAGCGTGGCAATGAATCAAGCAGTACATCTAACAGGATTGACTCAGGCGGAATTAACCGCCTTCGTCGAAGAGATGAATGAGCCTCCATATCGTGGGCGACAAATCTTCGGCGCGCTTCAACAGAGGCGTCTGCGCTCGTTTGACGAGATGACGGATTTGCCAAAAGAGTTTCGCGCCAAACTCAATGAGCATGCGACTGCTTCGACCCTGACGGTTGAATCTCGTTACATCTCCGAAGACGGCACGCGACGTTATTTGATGAAAACGCACGATGGGCTTCCGGTTGAGACCGTCTTCATTCCAGAAGAGCGGCGTGACACTATCTGCTTCTCTTCGCAATCGGGCTGTCCGCTGCAATGCAGTTTCTGTTTGACGGCGAAGCTGGGCCTGCTGCGGACACTCACGGCGGGTGAGATTGTCGAGCAGATTATCATCGCGCTCAACGACGCTTACGGTGAAGGACAAAGGACACCGCGCGGGACGAATCTTGTGGCGATGGGAGCGGGCGAGCCAATGCTCGCTTTCGATTCTTTGATGAAAGCTCTGAAAATAATGTCTGACCCGAAGGGCTTGCACATCGTCTCGAATCGCGTGACGGTTTCGACCGCAGGGATTGTGCCGCGCATCCGCGAGCTTGCAACTATTGAAGACCGCCCGCATCTCGCCATCTCGCTGGCCGCGCCGACCGATGAATTAAGAAACGAGTTGATGCCGATAAATAAGAAGTGGCCTTTGGAAGAGTTGCTCGCGGCCTGCAAAGAGTTTGAGCGGTCTCTGAAGCCGAATGAGCGTTTCACATTCGAGTATGTGATGCTCGATGCTGTCAATGATGCGGACGAGCAGGCGCGACAGCTTGCGAATCTTTTGAATCGTCATGCGCTTCGCGCCAAAGTGAATTTGATTCCACACAATCCGGCTGACCCGCTGCCTTATCGCCCATCAAAGCCTGAGCGTGTCGAGAGCTTCAAACGCATTCTGGAATCGAAGGGCGTCCATGCCTTTGTACGTCGCCCGCGCGGGCGCGACATCTATGCAGCGTGCGGCCAGCTCGCGGCGCGTCGCACCGCAGCCAACCCTATCGCGGCGATGCTTCATCAATTGGCATGATGTTCATCTAATTCAACATGGGACAAAAGAATTTCAGTCTATGATGAGAAACAGAAAACAACTCTTGCGCGCGACACTTTTAACTTTGAGCCTGTTGCTCGCGCGGCCCCTAAACTTTCAGGCGGAGCCGCTCTCGCTCGTTCAACCCAACATCAGCGCGAACGGCTTCTTCTCCGTGGACAAAGTCCAACAGGGACGGACCATTCAGGCTGCCATCGTGCTCGATATTCCTTCGGGCTTTCACATCAACAGCAACCAACCGCTTGCAAAATTTCTGATTCCGACATCGCTTAAGATCGAAGCGCCTCGCGGAATCAGAGTCAGCCCAGTCGGTTACCCGCGCGCCAATTTACGCAATTTCAGCTTCTCGCAGGACAAGCTGTCCGTCTATGAAGGGCGCGTCGTGCTCAGGTTCAGCGTCACAGTGCCCGCGAACTTTGCGACGGGCGTGACGCCTCTGCGCGCACAGCTCCGTTATCAGAGCTGCAACGACGAAGCCTGCTTCGCGCCCGTCTCGCGCACAGTTGAAATGCCGATTGCCGTTGTCGGCGCGAACGAATCGGCTAAGAGAATCAATGGAAATATTTTTGGCGGCAGCAGAAGGTGAAAGAGCAGATGTTAGATGTTAGATGCTGGATGTTAGTAAAGGCTATCTTCTAACGTCCAGCATCTGACATCTAGCATCTACTTCATTCTTGCTTTCCAATTACTGATATCAGGCGACCGACGCGTCCCGCCGTGCGCTTCTCCTGGCGATAGGAGAAGAAGAGGTCTGTGCGGCACATGGTGCAGAGCGGCGCGGTGTAGATTTTATTCGGAGAGACGCCTGCGCTGATTAACTGTTCACGGTTTGCTCTGTGAAGATCAACGAGCGCGTGCCCTTCGCGCGTCTCCTGAAAAAGCGAATTCGCGTTTGCAAAATTTTTGTGGAAGGCTTCGATGACTTCGCTGCCGACTTCATAACAACAACTGTTCGCGGCTGGTCCGATGGCTGCGCTGATGTCTGGGCTTCGCGTTCCGAACTGAGCCGCCATGCTTTCAACGGCGCGCAGGACTATCGAAGAGACTGTTCCGCGCCATCCGGCATGAATCGCCGCGCACGCTCCCGTTCTAGCATCGGCCAGAAGCACGGGCACACAATCGGCTGTCTTGACGCCCAGCAGGATTCCGGGCGTCCGCGTCGTCAGCGCATCGCAATAGACATTTTCGCCCAGAGAGGCTTCCGGCGGGCGCGCGTCCGTTGTATCTTTGACGAGGCGCACGTCCGCGCTGTGCGTCTGCCAGCAGGCGGCGAGCGTCCATTCTCCGCCGAGGAGTTTGAGGAAGCGGCGGCGATTCTCGTAAATGTTCTCGGCTTCGTCATCATTGAAGCCCGCCAGGTTCAGAGAGTCTTGCGGGAAAGGGCTGACGCCGCCCATTCGAGTTGAAAAGGCGTTAGTGAAACCTGCGCGCTCAAGCTCTGTGCAGATGAGCGCGGTGACCCCGCCATTCTCGCGCCAGCGAAATCCGGCGCGCGTAATTTCAGTTTCGTCTGTGATTATTTCAGTCGGCATAGACATCATCGAAGTCCGTCGCGTGCGCGAAGTCATGCATCGCACGCCGCGTTTCATCGAGCGCGTTTACACTGAGCGCGAGCGCGCCTATTGCGACAGTCGCGGCGCGGTTGCGGCCATGCACTACGCCGCGCGTTTTGCCGCCAAAGAGGCCGTGCTCAAAGCCCTGCAAACGGGCTGGACCGGCGGCATCGCCTGGCAGGACATAGAGGTCGCCTCGCGCGAATCGGGCGCGCCCGTCTTGCTCTTTCATGGCCGCGTGCGCGAACTCTACGAACAATCCGGCGCGCGCGCCGCACACCTTTCAATGTCGCACACAACCGAACACGCCATCGCGCAGGTCGTGCTCGAAGGGTAGTGTCGTGTAATGGAAGTTGCCATGAAAGTTCTATAAGTTGCCTCCAGCTTTAGCTGGAGGTACAAGCAAACAAAATATTTCGGCTTTAGCCGAATTCGGCTAAAGCCGAAATATTTTCTGATTATATTATCCACTAGCTAAAGCTAGTGGCAATTGATTAAAGCCAAAAACTTTCATTACGCTTCGCTGATCTTACATTTTCTCAAACAAGAGGGCGAACGATTCAACAATCGTTCGCCCTTTTTACATTACGCATCTGCGTTCACAGTTGCAAGCCACGCACTCTATTGCTTTCTATTTCCGTATGTTGGGCCGAGCCTATCGTTGACTCTCATCTCGTTGACGAGCGTGCGCTGCCCGCGCGTGCCCGTCTCAACACGGGTCGTCTGCCATAACGGAGGCTCGGCTCTTTCAACTGAAATGGATGGGCGCGGCAAGGTTTGGGGTCGCGGCAATTCTCTGCTCTCTCTTCCATCTGCACCAATGACAGCAGGCTCGTAAGCGTAAGTCTCAGCCTCTTCCCCGGAAGCCACCATGTCGAACGTCTGGTGCTTTGTGCATTCGAGGTTCGGTGCGAGGTTAGCCGGAATTGCGACCTGTTCATGCTGTGGGCATGAAGGAGTGGCGAGCAGTCCGGTCTCTGGGTCAACTTCTATGAACGTGATTCCGGCGGGACGCGCGAATGCTTCGCCGCCAAGCTCAGGTCTTAACTCGACGGTGTTCTTCACAAACTCGGTCCAGGCTGGCAACGCTGCTTCAGCTCCCGTCAGCCCCAACTGTTTGTTGTCATCAAAACCGATCCAGACGGCGACGACTAGATTCGGCGTATAGCCGACGAACCAACCGTCGCGCGACGTTCCGGTCTTGCCAGCAATCGCGGTCTTCTTCACAGAGCCGCGCGCAGCCCGCGCCGTGCCGTGATCTATCACGTCCGAGAGCATGTCCGTAATCATGTATGCGGTCGTCGGCCTGATGACGGGTCGCGTCTGCTTTGTCTGGTTGATGACATCCGCGCCTGATGCATCGGTGACGCGCGCAATCACGTTCGGCTGAACGCGCTCGCCACCGTTTGGGAAAGTTGTGTATGCGGCTGCGAGTTCGAGCGGGCTGGCTTCGGTAGTTCCCAATGCAATCGCCGGATAGGCTTCGGCTTTTTGAAGACCGAAGTTTTCGGCAGTGCGCTCGACGCGCGCCAGCCCCGTATGCATGGCGACATCAACCGTCACGACGTTGAGCGAGCGCACGAGCGCGTCTCTCATCATCACGTCGCGCATCGAAAAGCCGCCGCCATAATTCGCCGGACGGTACTTAGCATTGCCCGCATAGAGGAACTCCTGCGGCGCGTCCGTGTACATCGTGAGCGGCGACATCCCGCTCTCGAGCGCCGCCGAATAGACAATGGGCTTGAAGGTCGAGCCGGGTTGGCGACGCGCATCAACCGCGCGATTCAACTGCGACTCTGCATAGTTGCGCCCGCCGACCATGGCGAGCACATCGCCCGTTCGCGGGTCGAGAGCGACGAGCGCGCCCTGTGGCCTCAGCCCACGCTTCTCATAAACTTTATCGAGACGTTCGAGTTGACGCTTGATAGCCGTTTCGGCCAACTCCTGTAGGTCCAGATCAATCGTCGTGTAGATGCGCGCGTTGCGTTCATCAGACTTTGCCTCTGAACCAAGACGCGCTTCGACCATGCGGTTCACATAGTCAATGAAGTAAGGCGCGGTTGAGCCTTCCTCGTCATCAAGCGGCGCAACCGCGACCGCTTCCTGCGCCGCCGCATGAGCCTCTTCGTTTGTGATGAAGCCATCGCGCGCCATCGCGCCGAGGACTATGTTGCGGCGCGCGGCTGCGGCTTCCATATGACGGTCTGGCGCGTAGCGATTCGGGCTTTGAATCATTCCGGCAATCAATGCGGCCTCTGCGAGCGTGATCTCTTTCAACTCTTTGCCGAAATAGAGGCGCGCCGCCTGGTCAACCCCGCGCACGCTCAGAGCGCCGCGCTGGCCCAAATAAATCTCGTTACAGTAGAGCGCGAAGATGTCTTGTTTAGATAATCTACGCTCAAGCGCGAAGGCCGTCATCGCTTCGGCGAATTTGCGACGGAGCGTTCGCTCGGGCGTCAGAAAACTGTTCTTGACGAGTTGCTGTGTGATTGTCGAGCCGCCCTGCTGCGTTTCGTCGTCGGTCGCGTTGCGTAGAAGTGCGCGCCCCACGCCCCAGATGTCAACGCCGCCATGCTCAAAGAATCTTCTGTCTTCGATGGAGATGATGGCATGCATTAGCACGGGCGGAATCTCGTTGAAGGAGAGTTGGGCGCGCTGGCCTGTCTTCATCGCCGCATCGGTCGTCAAAAGCTCCGGCTCAAGAGCGTAATTGTCGAGCGTGACGCCCATGTCTCCCGTGATCTCCTTGATGTGACTTTTGCTATCGAAGAGAACGCGGACGACGCCCGGAGAAGTCGTGCTGGAGTGGCGCGGGTGAATCTCGATTCTTAAATTGTCCGGCTTTGAAAAACTCCCGCTCCAGGCATCAGACGCGCTCGATTCGATGTAGCCCGCGCGCCGCAGGTGTTCGACGAGATCATCCGGCGTCAATGTTTGTCCAACGCGAAGAGTTCGCGGCGCGGCATACAACCCTGCACGGCTCGTCAGGAAACCGCTCTTCAATCGAGCGTCAACCATTCCGGCGTAATAGTTGTAAGAGTAAACGAAGAAGATTGTGCCTGCGACGGCGAGGAGACCGAGTGAAGCCAGGATGTAGCGGAAGATGCGGCGACGCTTGCGCGCGGCTGCGAGACGTTTCAGTGCATCCTTAGCATTCTTGATGTGCTTGATGCGAGGACGCCTGCGCCCTTCTTCTATGGATGTGACTTCGATAGCCATGCCTCGCGTCTTTCGACCAGAGCACGGCACAAGCGAAAGCCCACACGCCGAGCGCGCTCACGTCAAAACATTCTCATTGTAGTGTTCTCTATAAACGTCTAATCGCCCGAGAATTCTTCTTCCCTTCAACGGGAATCCGCCACCAGCGTCTGCTGCTGCTTTTCAGTATTTTGCGGCGCGGTTTTTTCCGTCGCGCTGGCCCATTGCGAAATGGCTGCGGTCGAAACCGCGAGCGTGATTAAGATCATGATGATTGCCGCCAGTTGCGCGAAGCTGTTTGCCAATTCCTTCATCTCGTGCCCCTCCCCAAAACCGTTCGCTTCTGCCCTGTTGCAAATCCTTTGAGCAATGTTTATGCCAGCGAGGAATGAGGGGGATTTTATAGAGGGAAAGAGAGACGAATCACACTGACAGGGCACAGTTTAAGTCTGAGTGCTCGATGAGCGCGCACGCAGGTTTGAGGTCAAGGCAAGCAGACCGGCGTCTGTCTTCAATACGAATTTATCAGCCTGAAGATGCAAGGCTGTGTTTTAAAAACTTACAAGCGTTACCACTGCGCGAATATTACAAGAGTCACTCACCTGATGAATCGGCGTCGAAGTAACCGCCGATGTGGATTGCGAGCGGCTTGCTGATGGCGATTGTGAGAAGGCTGGAAGCCAAAATGAAGAAGCCTACGTATATTCCCGCGCGCTCGTTGAAATAAAGGCTGGGAAGCAGGCCCAACTTCCCGCCTACAACATAATAGAAGATAGATTCAAGAAACTCCCGCACAGCTATCAATATGCCTAGATACCCTGAAACCCTGATGACAACAAAGGCGATCTTTTGATAGTGGTTCATACTGCCCCCTCTCCGTTATAGAAGTTCGGTTCTCTTACTGGCCCATACATGGATTGTATGATGCAGCAAAGATTGTGACAAAGTGCCTTGCACGGACTCATCTTAGAGGCGAGACACGGCGTTTATCTTCCTGCGGCTCTGGCTTGCGCTTTCGTTGATACCATTTGAGGCGGGGTTGTGGGATGGGTTCGAGGAGGTGTTTGATTCTCTCGATGGTGATGCGCGCGGCCTGTTCGCCTGTTGTGATGAGTTCGTCGCAGCGCGTCATCTCGTCCCAGCGGATGTGGCCTGTGCGCGGGCGAATGACGACATCAGCGTCTTGCAGTTGATGAATCGCGGCTGTGCGCTGGACGACCATGATGGATTGCAGCAGCACTCCGATGATCGAATGCGGTGGTCCTATGAACTTCGCGCCCTCTGCGTTGACATCAACGGCAATCACCAGGTCTGCGCCGAGAGCGCGCACGGCAGCCGTCGGAATGTTGGCGACGAGTCCGCCGTCAACCAACTGCCGACCGTGATCGTCCATGACAGGCACGTACCAGCCGGGCAGAGCGCAACTGGCGCGAATGGCGAACGGCACATCACCTTCGGTGATAATCACAGCCGAGCCGGTCTTCAAATCTGTGGCGACGACCGCGAGTGGGATTCTTAATTCTTCAAACTGTTTAACGGGCAGACGAGCGCGCACAAACTCTTCCATCCGCGCGTTCGATTGGACGCCGAGCCTTGAGAGCGTCACGCGCCCCACATCGCGCCAGCGCATCGTGCGGCTGATCTCAGCAATTTGGTCAACCGTCAACCCTGCGGCATACGCGCCCGCGACCAGGGACCCTGCCGACGTGCCCGCGATGTAATCAATCGGAATGCCATGTTCTTCAAGGACGCGCAAGACGCCTATGTGCGCCATCCCGCGCGCCACGCCGCCTGAGAGCGCGAGGCCGACGCGCGGCCTGTGATTTGTGTTGTCGCCATCTTTCGACATAAGCCAGGATCGTCAGATGTCAGAGGCAGGATTTTAATTATTGAGGTGCTGGCTCATCGATCAGACTATTTAATAAGCTGCCTGCGCTTGATCTCTTCCAACTGTCGCATGGCCTCTTTCAGCTCTCTGTCAGAATCATTCTCCGAAAGCTCGCGCTGCTTAGACTTTCCAGAGAGCTTCTTAACCATCGCGGCGATGAAGAGAACGACCGCGATCACGAAGAGAATTTGGACGGCCCAAATGATGAAGCCGATAACCGTCATGACGACGAAGGCGGCGATCAGGATGCCTAAGATAATCAGAATGAGTTTCGCGTTTTTCATCAAGGGCGTAATCCTCCAAATTCCGGCGAAGGCTTCGCTTCCAAGATTAGCTCTCGCCGGAAGCTTTTAGCAATGGCTTGGATGCGCTTATTGCGCCTGACGGTAGGCCGGATCAAGGATGACGATTTCGGCGCGGTCGTGCGCGCTATCGAGAAATTCGTCCGTGTCGGACTCGATCTTGTTCTCGGTCAGCTCTGACTGGACATCGTTGTAAACATCTTTTAGTTCGGGGACGATTCTGCCGGGTTGTTCTTTGCGCAGGCGCGGAACCCAAACGTCACGGTAATAATCTTCAACCTCTTTCTGCGTCACGACTGTGAAGGAGCGGAAACGAAAGTCCAGATATTTTTCGATGGTCAATCGCTGGCGCACTATCTCTTTCAATTGCTCCGAGTCCGAATACAGGCCGACGCGTTTGAGGCGCTCATAAAACTCATCCTGCGTCGGAAACAGTTTGATGAACTCTGTGAGCCTCTCATCTATCTCTTTCGTCGTCGGCTCAATCGCCGGTAGCTTCTCCGCTTCCTGCAAGATCAGACGCTGACTGATGACCAGATTCAGAGCGCGGGTCAGGCTGTCCGTCGTCGGGTTCTCAATCGGCGTGTCGGGCTGTAGCGCAAGTTGCCACAACAGGTCTGAGTAGGTAATCAAAGATGGGCGCACACCGTCGCTGTTGACCGTCGCTATCATCTTGTCGGTTACAGTTTGGGCTTGAGCATAGGATGAGAGTAAGCAGTAAGCAGTAAGCAGTAAGCAGTAAAAACCTGCCTGCATACATCTAGCGCGACGCCGACTACTCTTTGCCAACTGCCAACTGCCCACTGCCCACTGCATACTATCCTTCTCCTTCTTTAGAATGCTCTTGTGAAACGGAAATTGATCTGCCCGTGCTTGGGACGAAAGACAGCCGGGTCGCCTGTCGCCTGCGGAATCAGAAAGTCCGGCGGGTTGAGCAGCCAGCCGTAATCAATCGAGAGCGTTCCGCCGAGCGGCGTCTTGATTCCTACCCCGAGACCTAAGATATGCGCCCAACGTGCATGCAGGTTGTGCGCGTTGATGCGCTCTGTCAGCGTCGCTGCGGGATCGTTTTCGGCATTCGTCCCGCCGCCGAAAATGTCGCCGATGCGTCGAAAGACGTTGCCGCCGTCATAAAACGGGACGACCTGAAAAGCTTTCGAGAGCGATGTCCGCGCTTCCAGATTGACGACCGCGAGAGCGTTTCCACCGATGGGCACTGTGAACGGGTTGAGCTGAATCAGCTCGCCCTTCTGGTTGCGAAAGATGCCGCAGCCACTCGGAATCGGCGCTTGCAGGAAACACTCTGGAACGACCACGCGCGGGCCTGCCTCTTCAAAGCCGAAACCGCGCAGGGTCGTCGAGCCTCCGGCGAAGAAACGCTCGCTAATCGGCAAGGTCTTATCAACATCATCAATCACGCCGTTGTCGTTGCGGTCGCGCGGGTTGAAGAGATTAGCCATGCCCAGAGTGATGTTGCCCGCCAGCACCGTTCCGCGCACCTGTTTCAGTTGATAGAAGCGGCGATAGTTCAACTGCAATTTGTTGAATGAGAGATTGCCGCCGAGCTGACGTAAAGCCAGCGAGTAATCAACCGTCAGAAAATCTCCGCGCGTCGTATCAAACTGGCTGTTGCGCGTGTCGCGCACAAATGTCGCGCCGAGACGCGAGAGGCGAATCGCGCGATCAGGTCTCAAGATCGAAGCGATGAGGAGGCTATTGATGTTGAAGAGCCGCACGTCTTCGTAGGCGTAGCGCAGGAATAGAATGCTGCTCGTCTTGCGGTTCAGAACGCGCTGCGTTTCGGCGTTGAAGGTGAAGCGGTTGATGGTCGGCTCGCCTGCGGGCTGACCGAATTCATCAATCGGCTTGCCGTTCTCGTCCAACCTTTGCACGATGCCGAACGCTCCTCTGTCAATGGTTGAGCGGAAGAAACGCGTGATGGTCGTGTCACGTTGGTATTGAGCAGAGAGCGCGAGCGGCGCGAACTGGTTTTGGCCGTAGCGTTGAAAGCGCGGGTCAGTATATTCGAGCCTGACTAGCTGTTGGCGGCGACTCGCACGGATGCGGAATGCACCCTGCTTGAGCTGGCCGAACATGTTCAGGTTGCGGATGTCGAAAGTTCCGAGTGGGCCAGCGTCCGTTGAATAACCTCCGCCGTAGCGCATCTCGCGCGGCTTCTCTTCTTCGACATCAATAATCACGTCGCGCTTCTTATAGCCGGACGAGTTCTCGCCAGCAGGCTCCGTGCGAATGATGACCTGTCGAAAAGCGTCTGTCGCGTAAAGCGCGCGCTCGCTCTCGCTTAACTTTTCGGCGCGCAGGACTTCATTTTCGCGCAAGGTAATGAGCGCGAGAATCGCTTCCTTCTTCGTCAGCACGTTGCCGTTGACGAAGATGCGATTGATGTAAACCTTGTCGCCCTCTTTGCGGATTGTATAGACCAGACGAACACGCTCTTCCGTGACAGTCTTTCCGTCCGCGCTTCTCTGGGGCGGCAGGTCAATGGTGGCGAATTCGAGCGAAGCGTCAATGTAACCATCTTTCGCGTAAAGATTCAAAATAGCGTCGCCGTCAGCGCGTGCCTGCGCGCGCGAGAAGGGTTGGCCTTCGATTGTTTGAAAGCAGGGCGTGTAATCGGCTGCGTCCAGCTTCGCCTGACAGCGAGCACGCCCCGCGTCTGCGATCACGTTATGCAGGCGCGCGTCCGTGTAAATCTTGTTGCCGCGAATCTCGATATTCGCAATCTTTGTGCGCGGCCCTTCGTCAACGACAAACGTGATGATGAGATTCTCGCCCGTGATGGAAACGCCCTGGCGGACTGTGACGTTGGCCTGCCTGTAGCCAAGCTCGTTCATGCGCGCCTTGATCGTGCGCTGGTCCTGTTGCAGCAACTCGCGGCTTGTGTAGCCGCGACCGTAGCCCAGGAAAGGAATGATGCCGAGCACCGTCGCCTTCTGCGTTCGCAAGTCGTTTTCAACGTCGGCCACACTCAACTCTTTCGTGCCTTCGATGCGAATGTCTGTGAGCTTGAAGCGGCGGCCACGCTCGACGTTGTAAACGATATTGACCGTGTGATCGGTCAAGTTTTCCGGGTCCAGATTCTCGCACAGTTCAGTCGTCCCGTTCGCCACGCTGTTTGGCACGGGCGGCGTGACAGAGCAAGCGTAGGTCACTTCAGCGAAGAAGTAGCCGTTCTCTTGCAGCTTGTTCGTCAGGCGGCGCTGGCCTTCGACAATCGCCGAGAGGTCTATGTTGCCCTCGCGCTTGATCGGCAGCAGCGTCTTCAGAGTCTTACTGCTAATGCCGTAGTTGGTGACTTCGACATTAACTGTTGGGCCAACGCCTCCTTTCAATTCAATCGTCACACGATTATCTTCGCCAATCGTGACCTGCGGGTCTTCGATGTGCGGCGCGAGATGGTTCGTCTTGATAATCGCCTGGCGAATGGTGTTGATGTCATCGCCGAGCGCAGCGCGCGAAAATGGCGCGTCCGTTTCCAGCTTCAGCTTGGGCGCACAGTCTCCTGGTCAAAACCTTTGATATTGATATTGAATGCCGCGACGCGCGCCTGCTCGCCCAGCTTGATGTCGAAGACGACTGTTTGACGCGTGCCCGTTGCGTCCGAAGGGTCGCGCACCTGTGTAAAGGTGACATCGGCGCGATAGAAACCTTTGTCGCGCAGATAAGCTTGAATCAGGTCTGCATTATTTTTGAGAACCGACTCCGAGAGGTTCGACCCGGTTTCGAGCATGTTCAGGCGGGCGCGAATCTCGTCTTCCGAGATAGGCGAATTGATTGGGAGGTCTAAGCTCAAGCGAACCTCGCCGACCTTCATCTGCCGCCGGACGATGAAGCGCACACAGAGCGGAGGACTTGCTCCGGTGCCTTGAGCTGGCCTGCACGTTTCATTTACCTCGACGCGAGCGTTTGAGACCAGGCCGGAATCAAAGAGAGCTTGTAAAGATTCGCGCACGCGGACAGCCGTGTATGGCGTGCCCGCCGCGACATGAAGGATGGACTGCATCTCTGCCTCAGCCGCATCGTCACGCGGCGTCCCCTCAATCGCCACTTCTGTTGCGGTGATGATGCGCCCTTCGTAATTGCCCGTCGCCTGAGCATAAGAAGTTGCAGTGATGCTCTGCGCCGCAATGATTGCGGCGAGCGCGAGCGTGATTGTGAAGAAGCGGCAAAGAGTCAACCCTGTGTTCCCAATTAAAGAAATTTTGAATTTTGAGTTTTGAATTTTGAATTAAAAGCTTTCCGCCTTCTTACAATTCAAAATTCAAAACTCAAAATTCATAACTCCTAAAATCTTCTCTTTAATCGAATCTCGAAACTGAAATTGTCGTTGTGCGGATTGAAGCCGGTCGTCGTGCCCTGCTCGTACTGCGCGATGAACGAGAGACGATTCGAGACGCGGTACTCCACAGCCAGCACCTGATTCTGATTGCCCGTCAAGTTGGTCGAATAAGTGACCGAAAAATTCTTGTTAATCTGACGCCCGACCGTCAAGCGTGCCGTCGGACTCTCGCCGCCGCGTCCCGCAACCAACGGGTCAATCGAAAGACGGTTCAATCCGAAGAGCTTGTCGGTCGCGCGACGCGCTGGCGCGCTGATAAGACTCTCCGTTAAAAGACTCGCAGCCGTTCCCAACCCTGATTGCGCGAGCGCGGATGTGCCCGTCTCACCCGTCGAAAGCTGTCCGTTCAAAATCAGCGAGACGACATCTGCCTGCGGCAACGCTGGGTCCGAGCGCACGTTGACGGTCGGCTGCGTCAAGGGACCCGTAATGCTTGTGATGACATCGTAGCCTGCAATCTCCGCTACGGTTTGGATATTCAAGATCGGGTCGGCGTCGAGTTGTCCAGGCAAATCAACGGTCGCGCGCTGAATCTCGTGGCGGTTGTTGCGGAACTGTAGTGTGCCGCTCGTCGCCGTGATGCGCCCCGAAATGATCGGGTCTTTGACAGGCCCGTTGAGCCTCAGCGAAACAGAGCCAACCGTATCGGCTATGTTGTTCTTGACGACGAGCGCGTCGCGCCCCTCGATGCGCAGGTCTTGAAACTGCGCGGTCGCCGCCAGAGCAAACTCGCCGCCCTGCTCAATCAAAGCTTCGCGGCGGCGGTTGATTAAACTCTCCAGGTCTATGTCTTTTGTGTACTCGGCGCGGCGCAGGTTGACCGCGCCGGAGATGATCGTCGCAATCTGCTGATCGCGCGTCTGCGAGCCTCGCAAATCCAAATCCACATCGGCGGTCGAGTTGAATCCTTCCGGATAAGGTAGCGTCACTTGCTCACCGCGCACGTTGAACTGGAAGCGCGAAGGCATGAAGCCGGAGAGCAGCGCGCCGCCTGTGACAGAGACATTGCCGCCGCCGAGCTTGCCCGTCAAAGAATCTATCTGCGCCTGATTGTTATTGAACCTGACGCTGCCCTTGACGTTCGAGATGGTCAGGCGTTGATCCGCGATCAGAGTCGAGACGGAAGCATTCACGAGCGATGCCGTGCCGTTGATGCGGGGCGCGTCAAATGAGCCTGCAACGCGGACGTTGGCGTCAGCCGAGCCGCTCAGGAACAGGTCCGGCGAGATGCCTTTCAGGATGCGAAGGTCTAATCTTCCATCAACGGTCAGATTCTCCGAGCCGTTTGGACCAAGCGCAAGTGTGCCTCCGAACGTGACGTTCGTGTTCGGCCCCGTAAATTGCGTCTTCGTGAAAGTGACCTGATCGGGCGAGAACTCGACGATCAGAGGCTGCACCGCCATCAGTTGGATATCTTCGACCTGAACTGTTAAGTCCGTGAAGTTGGCTATGCCCTTCAAGCCAGCGAGCGAGAGTTGCCCCGTATCTTCGTCGAAGAGATTTCCAGCAGCGTGAAAAGTTCCAGTAGCATGTCCGGTCACTCTCACATCGCTCTTTGGGAGAATCATCGAAAAGAGACTGGTCAAATCCGCGCCCGTCAAATTCGTGTCAATCGTCGTCGCCAGCTCAGGCGTGTTCAAATCAACGCGTGCCGTGACCGTCTGCTGCTGGCCGCCGAAGATTCCGGTCGTAAAGGTCACGTTGAGTTGTTTGTTCTCCGTTCGACCGACGAGCGTGACGGGACCAGCCGCGCGACCGTTGATTCTCACGTCGCGCCCAGCGCCATCAAAATTGACGTTGAAGTTTGAAAAATCTTTTTCCGTCAGGACGCCCGTGACGTGCGCGTTCAGGTCTGCTGTGCCCGTCAGGTTCGGCAGCGCGCCCGCGTTCGGAGCAAACGCCGCGAGACGTTCGAGTTGAATCCCGACGGCGTGCGCTTCCAGGTCCAGAGCCTGATCGCTCGTATTAAAAGTGCCCGTCGCGGTGATGCGTCCGGCATCCAGTTGCGCGACGACGTTCGTCAGATTAACGACAGGGCCATTGAAAGTCGCCTGCGCGAGAATGTTCTGGAAAGGCTCGCCGCCAATACTTCCTGCGCCGAAACGCAGCTCCGCATTTCCATTCATGGCATCGGGAATACCTGTGATTTGAACCCGGCCCGAAACGTTCGACTCAATATTGCTCAAGCGCGCGGCGTTCGGATTGAGACTGGCGAGCGCGGTCATCAGGTTTCCGGCGTTGACGTTATCGAGTGTCGCATCGACGGACGCACTACCCGCGCCCTCTTTGAGCGGAACGTTGAGGGCGAACTGTACGCCTCCGCCATCGCGCTCGGCTAAGCGTCCGTCCGTAACTTTCAACGTGTCGGGTGTCGTGCTGATATTCGCGGCGAGCGAACCCAAATCGCGCCCATTGATGAGAAGTGTATCGAGCGAGGCGCGACCTTCGATGCTCGGCTCGGCCAACTTGCCGCGCACTGTGCCGTTGAAATTAAACTTGCCAGCAAGCTCAATGCTCGTCTGCTTCCTGGCTTCCTCTTTATCAAACTCGCTCTCGCCCGGTCGGCTCAGTCTAATCTTATAGCTCGCAAGCTTCGTCTCAAGGTCGTTAAGCAAGCCTGTGCTGAAGAGAACGTTTTGCAGTTCGCCCGCGTCCGTCGAAGCGAGATTGAGTTGCAGGTTCGATTCGTCGCGCTCGACGGAGAATTGCCCCGTCGCGCTCAACTCCGATGCGGGCGTGTGAAGGTTCGCGCGCTCAATCTCAAAGAGACCTCTGTCTGCGCGCAAAGCGACCTCGCCGTTGACTGGCGTGCGCCCGCTCGTCTCATCGCCTGTCTCTGCATTCAACTCGACGCGCGCCGTTCCGCTCGCCAGCGTCAAATTAGTTCCGGGGAAAGAGAGATTGGCCGTGCCCGTCGCTTTGCCAGCGATGAGGACCGGGCGCGTCGTCAGAGTCGCAATCAAATTGCCAATGTCCAGGTTGTTGAACTCAGTCGTCACGTGCGACGCTCCCCCGCGCGCAGTGCTCAGCGCAGCGTTGCCCGTCGCGTGCCCTCCAAGAATATTTGCATCGAAGTTGTTGAGCTGGATTTCCGAACTGGTTGCCAGAAGCGCGGCGCGCGCAGAGCCTAAGTTTATCTGGCCCAGAACGCCACCGCCGAGGCTCAAGTCCGCGCTGACGCGATAACGGCTGCTCGGCTCGACGACGAAGACAGGATGTGTGAGGCGCACGTCGTCAACGTGCCCTCCGGCAAAGTCTTTGGTCTTGGCGAGCGCGACTGTCCCGGCGTTGATGTCACCGCTTTGACCTTCAATCCTTCCGCCCTGATAAATTGCCAGACGAACGCCAGCGATGTTCATGCTCCCGACCTTCGCGCCCGAAGCATCAATGCCGCCGACGCGCAAGTTGTCCGTCTCAACATTCGTCACGTTCCCGCGCGCGACGATTGAGATGTTGTTTGCGCTCAATCCATCAACGCGCGTGGCCGAAGAAGTAATCTGTCCCGTCGAAACGCTCTGTACGCTCGCAGTCGTCACGCCGTTCTCCGTCCGCCCGCGAAGATTTGCGGCCTGCACATTGTTGACGCTTGCGCCCGAAGCCACGAGACGCGCAGCCGCCAGGTGGCTTGCGAAATATGTCAGAGCTTCATCGCGTGATTCCGCCGTCACGTCGCTCAGGATTAAGTTTGTGAGCGAAGCCGAAGGATGGCGCAAAGCTGCGGCGCGCAACTCACCGAGCCAGCGAAAGTCTGTGCCCGTGCCCATCACATTGCCAGTGAGCTGCACCATGTTGAGCTGGAAATCGCCAGCCGTGAGAAGCTCCGCGACGGCTTTGCCGTTCACGTTATAGCTCTTGCCTTCGCCGCCGCCCTGACCGCTCAGGGTGAAAGATTGCAAGCGCACGCCATCAGCCGCAAGCGCGTCTGCCTTGACGCTCCCGTCCAACTGATAGCGCGAGCCATCGCCCGTGACTGTGCCGGATATTTGTCCGACGCCGCGCAAGGTCGCGCCCGTTTGCAGGATGTCCGAAGCTTGCGTCAGGTCAATAGTGGAGTTGACATCCATCTTGTAACGCAGGTTTCGCCAATCATCCATCACGCCGCTCAAATGAGTTTCGGAGAAAGGCGAGCGCAAGATAAGTTCTTGAATCTCAGCGCGCGTTTGATTGACGCGACCACGCGCGGTGACCTCTATCTGATTAATCGCCGGGCGACCGTCGTAAACAAGCGTCGAGTCGGTCGCAGAGAACTCGACGCGATTCATGCGGCTCTCTTCAGGCGCATTTGGATCATCGGGCACGATGGTGGCGACGATGTTGCGTGCTTCGCCAGACAGCTCGTGCAGCTCATCGCCGTAATGAACGATTGCGCTGTTGAGCTTGATGTTGGCCGTCGAGTAAGAGAAAAGGATTCGACTGTTAGGCTCGGGCGGCGGCACATGTATGTTGCGCCAGTTGGAGTTTCCTTCCGCGTCGAACTTGACCCAGGCTTCGAGACCATCAACCTGCAAGTCTTGGAGCTTGACGTTGCGGTTAAGGCTGATGGCATAGAGATCATCAATGCGAACGGTGGCGAGGATGCGGTCAACCTTGCCCAGCCTCTCGCCAGTCTTCTGATCGTAAAGCTCAACATCGCGCAACTCGACCGTGCGCGGGCCGAATCGGGTCTCGAAGTGCCCGATCTCGGCGCGGATGCCATACTGCGCGAGTGTGCCTTTAATCTGGTTGGCGATGTAGCGATCAACATAGCCCAGTCGGTAGGCGATGACGACCGCGAGCACGAGGAGCACGAAGAGAGCAGCAATTCCAAGAGTAGCGAAGAGGGCATTGCGACGCGTGAGGAATCGTCGCCGACGACCTTGAGGCGTCTTCGGCTCAGGCCGGTCAGCGTCGCGCTCGGCAGCCAGTTCGGCTGCGGGCGACAAGGGCTTATCCGTCTCCGACTGAAGCTCGGCCTTTACCTTGCTCTCTTTTTCTGGCGGCGACGGCGTAGATGCTTTTTCGTCGCGATCATCAGCAGACATAATGATTTATTTTCCAAAGTCCAATGCCCAAAGTCCAAAGTCAAAAGGTGCGCTTTTTGCTTCAGACTTTGGACGTTGGACTTTGGACATTGGACTTTAGGTTCGCGGGAGAGCCAAGCGGCACGTTGCCGACAACTTCCAGATCGAAACCTTCGAGGGCTGCGACCCTTGGGGGGTGATTGGTCAACAGCAGTATGCGACGAAGGCCGAGTTCGTGCAGGATTTGCGCGCCGACGCCGTAGTCGCGGTTCGCGCCGTAGCCCGTCTCAAGGCTCGCGTCCTGTAAGCTAAGCCCGCGTTCCTGCATCAAAGCGTAAGTCTTCAATTGGTGAACCAGATCAAGATTGTGTTCACGCTGCCTCAAATAAAGAATAACGCCACGCCCGGCGGCAGCTATCTTCTCTAAAGATGTTTGAAGCTGAAAGCCTGTCGCGCCCGTGAGCGAGCCGAACATAGCAAACGTGACGTTCTCGGTATGGACGCGAACGAGCACAGGCTCGTCCCCGCCAACGTCGCCCATGACCATTGCGAGATGCACTTCGCCGTTGATGACGTTCTCGAAGGCGACGGCGTGAAAGCGGCCATAGACGGTTGGCAACTCCGTCTCGGCTGCGCGGCGCACCAGAGTCTCTTTGCGGATGCGATAGCGCACGAGGTCTGCGACCGAGATGATTTTCAAGTCATGTGCTCGGGCAAACTCTTCCAGTTCTGGAAGGCGCGCCATCGTCCCGTCCGGGTTCATAATCTCGCAGATGACGCCAGCCGGATAAAGTCCTGCGATGCGCGCCATATCAACGCTCGCCTCAGTCTGCCCGGGACGCACGAGCACGCCCCCCTTTTTCGCGCGCAAGGGAAAGACATGGCCGGGTCGCGCCAAATCCTGCGGGCGCGTCTTCGGGTCAACTGCCGTCAAAATGGTCGTCGCGCGGTCGGATGCGGAGATGCCCGTTGTCACTCCGCGCCGTGCTTCGATTGAAACGGTGAAGGCTGTGCCTAAGAAGGAGGTGTTGTCGGCAACCTGCATCGTCAGGTGCAGCTCGTCGCAACGCTCTTCGGTTAAGGGCATGCAGATGAGGCCGCGCGCGTGCGTCGCCATGAAGTTGATGATTTCCGGCGTGACCAACTCCGCCGCGCAGACGAGGTCGCCCTCGTTTTCGCGGTCTTCGTCGTCAACGATAATAATCATGCGTCCGTCGCGTAAATCTGCGGCGGCGTCTTCAATCGAAGCGAAAGGCATGCTCTGAGTTACTCTGACTACAGATTCAGGGAGATCAATCGGCGACTATGTTACCCGAATCCAGCTATTTTTGCGACCAAGAGTTTTCGGCCAAGCAAGAGGATTTATCCTCAACCTCTCTTTGCGGACCGAACTTACTTGACATCTATGGTTGAGACATACTGAAGTCCGTTCTTGTTCGTGACTGTAAAGAGAATGGTCTGTCCGTTCGGCAAGTTTGAAGCGACGACCGTGCCGGAAGGGTCTTTCGATTGCTCGCGCCAGTTTGTCATCGCGCTGACATTGCCGCCGGAGGATTGGAAGGATTTTGAGTAACCGCGCAGGAAGGATTCCTGAAAGGTCTCACGCGTCGAGTCGCTCGACACATTTTTGTACTGCGCGCCAATATCCATTCCGGCAATCTTCAGACTCTCCCAGTCGAGCATGTCCACAACGTTGATGTCTCCGTCGGCCATCATTTGAAAGACCTGTTTAGCGAAATCCACGTCAGATTTCGGTGGACCTGCGGGGCGCGCATGTGGCGTCGCAGTTTGCTTGCAACTGAGGAAAAGAAGTCCGCCGCAAAGGACGATAAGCATCAAGACCGATTTTCTCATTTCGTCTCTCCTTACTGGATTTGGCAACTGCTGCGGCAGCTTGTGATTCGCTATGTGTAGCCGAGTTCTGCCAGCTTCTCTATCGTGAGCGATGATTGATTCCCGGTTCTGATTTCAGGGGCGAGCGCGAGCATCCGCTCGACGTATTTGGCGATGACATCCGCTTCGAGGTTGACTTCGTCGTTGGGCCTGAGATGCGAAAGGTTCGTGACCGCCCAGGTCTTCGGGATGATGGCGATCTCGAAATAGTCTTCCGCGAGCGCGGCGATGGTCAGGCTGATGCCTTCGACTGCGACAGAGCCTTTGAAGACGAAATAGCGCGCCATCTCTTTCGGATAACCGATGCGCACGGTCCATGAGCCGCCGTGTTCAACCGCGCTCAGGAAAAGACCTCGCGCGTCAACATGGCCCTGTACGATGTGACCGCCAAGACGAGTTGCAGGCGTCACGGCGCGCTCAAGATTCACAACCGAGCCTGCACGAAGGCGTCCAAGCGTCGAACGCTGCAAAGTCTCGCTTGAGCCGTCAGCCGCGAACGAATCACTCCGCACGTCAATCGCCGTCAGACAGACGCCATTGACCGAGATGGAATCGCCTTCCTGCGTTCCGCTTGTCACAGCGCGCGCCTCAATCACGAGCCGCGCGCCTTCACCGCGCTTCTCAATACTGCGAATCCGACCAAGCTCTTCGATGATTCCGGTAAACATAAAACCTCTCAGCGGAAGAGTCTCATGATAAGAAAGAGAAGCAAACCGAGCGCGGGCAGCATTAGACTGAAAATCAGAATCCAGACAGCTTCAGACTTAAACGAATATTTGATGAGCTTTATAACTGCGCGCCTTTCTGTCTTTCGCGGATTACTTCCATTATCCGCTCGAAGACTCCGTCAATCGAAAGCTCTGTGGAGTCTATGACGATTGCATCATCGGCGATGCGAAGCGGCGAGTCGTCGCGCGTCGAATCTCTCTCGTCGCGCGTGTTGATGTCTGCGAGCGTCTCTTCAAAGGTGACGCTGTCCTGCTTCTTCTCTCGATCCTCTTCGTACCTGCGGTGTGCGCGCTCTTCGGGCGCGGCGGTCAGAAAGAATTTAACATCTGCGTTGGGAAAAACGACCGTCCCGATGTCGCGGCCATCGAGGACGACGCCCGCAAGAGCGCGCTCGCCCATCTCGCGCTGGCAGTGGACGAGAGTGCGCCGCACCTCTGGAATCGTGGAGATGACGGACGAGGTGTGACTGACCTCTTCCGTGCGAATCAACTGAGACACGTCGCGCCCATCGAGCATCACGCGCAGAGAATCCGCCTCGCCTTCGAGATTGATCTTGGCTCGCTCGACTACCGGAACAACCGCCGCCTCATCCGCCGCGCTCACACCTGATTCGATGACGGCGAGCGCGGCGGCACGGTACATCGCGCCCGTGTCAATGTAAAGCAGATTGAGCGCGCGCGCGATCATGCGCCCCAAAGTTGATTTGCCCGCACCCGACGGGCCGTCAATGGCGATAATCATAAGGCAGTGAGCAGTGAGCAGTAAGCAGTGAGCAGTTTCAAAGCAGCTTTGTTTTTGCTGCTCACTGCTTACTGCTCACTGCTCACTATCTTTTTCATCTCACGCAACACCACTTCAATGTCCGCGCTCGAAACGTCGTAATGCGTGACCATGCGGATTTCAGGACCGAAGGCGCTGGACAGGATGTTGCTCTCCTTGAGCCGTGCACAGATTTCAGGCGAAGTCATTCCTGTATCTACAATGTCGAAGATGACTATGTTGGTGACGACCCCTTCAGGGTCAATGCGGATTCCATCAATCTCCGCCAGACCTTCGGCAAGACGACGCGCATTGGCATGATCTTCATGTAAAAGCTTCGGGGATTCTTCGAGTGCGATGAGTCCGGCGGCGGCGAGCACGCCAGCCTGCCGCATCCCTCCACCAAGTCGCTTCCGCCAGATGCGCGCCTCGTCTATGAAGGCTCTTGATCCTAAAAGCATTGAGCCGACGGGCGCACCCAGAGCTTTAGACAAACAGAACATCACGGAATCAACCGGACGCGCCAAATCGGCGACAGATTCATTCAAGGCCGCGCTCGCGTTGAAGATTCGCGCGCCATCCAGGTGAACGGGAAGCGAGAGTGCGTGTGCGCGCTCCGCTATCTCTCTTGTGCGCGCGCTCGTATAGACTCGGCCTCCGGCGAAGTTGTGCGAGTTTTCAAGCGTGACCAGAGAGGTCGGCGGAACATAATATGCGCCGCCCGTGTGAATCGCAGACTCTATCTCATCCCAGTTGAGGATGCCTGTGCCGTCGCGGCTGTGAACTGGGCGCGCGAGCGTTCCCGAAGTGGACGCCATCGCGGCCATCTCGTAGTTGTAGATATGGCCGCGCTCTTCGATGACGACCTCTGTGCCGGGGCGCGTGTGCAGCTTGACGGCGATCTGATTGCCCATCGAGCCTGTCGGGACAAAGATGGCCGCTTCTTTCTCGAAAATCTCAGCCGCGCGCTCCTGCAAGCGATTGACGGTCGGGTCTTCGCCATACACGTCGTCGCCAACCTCGGCATCCATCATCGCGCGCCGCATCATTGGCGTCGGTTTCGTTACTGTATCGCTACGTAAGTCAATCATAATGAATTCAAAATGCAAAATTAAAAATGCAAAAGGCAGGAGCGGCTGTTGCCGCAATTTTTGAATTTTACATTTCTAATTTTGCATTCTCACTCGCCCTCTTGTGGTTAAATCCATGCTAAACGAAGAGTGAGAATACTTCATTAGAGAGTAGCACGCCATCGGTCGTCAGCTTCATCAACTCATCGCCAAAGACGATCAAGCCTGCATCGGTCAATCGCTCAAGGTCTGAAGAGTATTCGTCACGCAGGTCTCTGCCGAAGCGGGCGCGATATTCGCTCAAGTTCACGCCGCGCATCAGGCGCAATCCGAGAAAGACCGATTCGGCGCGTCGAGCGTGTTCATCCAGCTCGACCGTTTCAACTATGGGGGTGCGCTTTTGTTCGATGGCTTCAGTGTAGCTTCGGGCATCGCGCTCGTTTGCCCAGCGCGTGCGCGCGCCGTCAAAAGAATGTGCGGAGCAGCCGAAACCGTAAACGGCTTCGCCCGTCCAGTATTTAGTGTTGTGACGCGAGGCGTAACCCTTCAAGCAGAGATTAGAAATCTCGTAATGCTCGTAACCCTCAGCCCCTGCGCGCTCAAGCATCAGCCTGTACATCTCTGCTGCCAGATCATCATCAGGACGCGGCTGCACACCCTTTTGAATCTGCCCGGCGAGCGGGGTACCTTCGTGAACTTCCAAAAGATAGAACGAGAGATGCTCAGGACGAAGCGCCAGTGCCTCATCCAGATTGCGTGACCATGCCTTGAGAGTCTGGCCCGGAAGTCCCGCGATGAGATCGAAGCTGACGTTTGTGAATCCGCTCGCGCGCAAATCTTTGATCGTGCGCCTGACATCAGCGGCAGTGTGCGTGCGCCCCAGTCGCTTCAACTCGCGGTCATCGAAAGTCTGTGCGCCGAAGCTCGCGCGATTCACGCCGAGCGCGCGAAACTCCCGAAGAACATCGAGCGAGACTGTCCCCGGATTCATCTCCATCGTTATTTCCGCATCTGCGCCCACGCGAAAACGCATTTTTACAGCTTCGAGAATATGCGCGACCTGCGATTGCTTGAGGAGCGATGGCGTGCCGCCGCCGAAATAGACAGTATCAACATCCGAGTCGTCTTCGCTCACTCGAAAATTTACGATCTCGCTTGTGAGGGCGCGAACATAACGCTCGACGAGCGCGCCTTCATAGGCTCCGGTAGCGAAGTCGCAATAAGAGCAGCGCGCGCGACAAAAAGGGATGTGGATGTAGATACCTGCTCTCTTCATCATCAGTGGAGTTTGATTATAACATGCGCGCTCCCGCATGAAGGCTTGGTACGAAAGCGGACAAACTTTTGTGAATGAGAATGTAACGCAGCCCTCTGGGGCGTGTATGATTTTATTTAATTGAGCTGTCAATTTTTTTAATAAGCCAGGAGTTTTTCCCAGCAATTTCTCAAACTCAATAAAGAGCGGAGTGCGGCATGAGGATTGATAGCAAACAAAAACAATTCGGATGAGCACGAGACCTGTGGACCTCGTTAAATTTTTAGTCGTGTTCATTACTCAACAACCAAAGTAAGTCCTAACCTAACAAGGAGGAGAATCTGTGATGTTCGACGATCAACAAGGACAAGGTGGCGGAGGCAGCGGCTCCGGCGGCGGTAGCAGCAGCAGCGGCGGCGCAGGCGGATCAAGCGGCGGCGGTTCTGGTGGAAGCTCCGGCGGAAGCTCTGGTGGCGGTTCAGGTTCCGGTGGTTCATCCGGTGGCGCAGGCGGAAGCGGCGGCGGCTCCGGCTCGGGCGGCTCATCCGGCGGTGGCGGCGGAAAGAACGGCGAACAATCTGGCGGCGGCGGAGGCAGCAGCTCCGGTGGCGGTGGTGGCAGCAGTTCCGGTGGTAGTGGCGGCAGCTCCTCTGGTGGTGGCGGTGGTAGCTCCTCCGGCGGCGGCGCGGGTGGCTCTAGCGGTGGATCGAGTGGCGGTGGCTCAGGTTCATCCGGCGGCGGGTCGGGCAGCGGAGGCTCCTCTGGTGGCGGGGGCGGTTCAAGCTCGGGCGGCTCATCGGGCGGCGGAGGCAGCAGCTCCGGTGGCGGTGGTGGCGGCGGAAAATAGCAATTGGTTTTCGATCAAGCTGAACTGTTCTCTCTTTAACCTCTAATGGTCAAGCGCGGCGTGTGATTCCTTAAATCGCAGGCCGCGCTTCTTCTTCTTCGTCCTTAATTTTTCAAAACCAACTCACTGAGATGTCTTACCGCTCGCAGCTTGATTTGATTTCGGCGAGAGCGTTGGGCCAGTGCGCTTCATCTCATTATCCAGATCGGTCGCTTCATTCTTGCTCGTCGGGTCCCAGTTGAAATGATAGATGACGCGGTTGGCGTCCGTCATCTCTTTGATGTCGTCTGCTAGTTTCTTTTCAACATCCGATTTCGGAGCGAAGTTGTAAGGGTTTGGACCACCCGCGTCTTCGCCCGAAAGCTCTATGTTGCGGATGATCTTCAACTGCCCCGTAGTGTCCAGCCGTTCGCCGCGCGAGGTAGCAGCCTTATTCACAGTCTTGTCCAGATAATCTCCGCACACGCCTTCGATGCGGTCGCCGGTTCCGTCCACCGCAAGGTAATCCTCTTTTGACATCGAAACGAGGTTCGAGACATAGAAGCGTCGCTCGAACTTATCGCGCCCGTCTTTCCCTTTCCAAACGGACGAAGTGTCAAAGGTGCAGGCCAACCAGACCGTCTGCTGTCCTTGCGCCGAAGCATTCAGCACACTGATGCCCATTAAAATCGTCGTGAAGAAAAACGCGAGCGCGCCTTTCTTTATCGAACTCAGAATACTCATAGCTTTACGCTCCTTCAAATCTATTTAACTACTTCGTTGTGCCGATTCGGCGCAGGCTGCCATCGCCGCTGATGTTACGGCTTTTCTTCCTGGCAACGCGCTCGGCTTCGGCGAAGACGCGCAGGAAGTTTTCGCCTAAGATTTTGCGTATGTCGCGCTCGCTGTAGCCGCGCTTCAACAATTCATAAGTGATATTCGGGAACATCGAAACGTCTTTCGCGCCTTCAGGCATAGAGTCCGCGCCGTCGAAGTCCGCGCCAAGACCGACGTGATCTATGCCTGCGACTTTGACTATGTGGTCAATGTGGTCAATCAAAACTGAAATCGGCGTCGGCGGCAGAGGAAACTGCGCGTCCAATTTGTCCTCCTCTTCCGAGAGACGCTCGGGGTCGTCCTTGTACTTTGCTGTAATCTCATCAGACAAAGCTTTGTACTGCGGATTCCTATTTCGCTCGGCATTGGCGGCAACCGCTTTCGTGTCTAGAAACGCAGTGTAGAAGTTGACCTGCACGACGCCGCCATTTTTGGCGATGCGGCGCAGGAGGTCATCCGGTATGTTGCGCGGCACGTCATTCAAAGCACGCGCGGATGAATGCGTGGCGACAATCGGCGCGCTTGAGATGTCCAGCACATCGCTCATCGTCTTGTCCGAGACGTGCGACACGTCAACGAGCATTCCCAAACGATTCATCTCGCGCACGACCTCTTTGCCAAAATCCGTCAGACCGTTGTGCAGCTTTTCGCCGCGCCCGGCATCCGCCCAATCGTTCGTGTTGTTCCAGGTCAGGGTCATGTAGCGCACGCCCAAGCGATAGAACTCTCTCAAGGTGGCGAGCGAATTTCCAATCGCGTGTCCGCCTTCGATGCCCATCAGCGCGGCAATCTTGTTTTGGCGTTTCGCGTTTCGTATGTCCGCGGCTGAGTAAGCCATCACGAGGTCATTCGGGTGACGCTCCGCCGCGCGATAGACCGTATCAATCATGTCGAGCGTGCGCCTGACCGCGCCGCCCTTCGTCACATAGAATGGCTTGACATAGAGCGAGAAAAATTCCGCAGTCATCCCACCCTGACGCATCCGCTCAAGGCTCGTGCGATACGGCACGGGCGGCGTCCCCGAAAGATCGTAATCGTCATTGACCATCGGCGTCGTCACATCGTTGTGCGTGTCAATGACGATGGCGCGGCGGTGAATCTCCTGAGCCTTGCGCCAGAGCTTTTCATCCCGCGGTTCTTGGGTGGTTATGCTAGTTTGTGTTTGCGAGAGGGCATGCGAAATTGATAAGAAAAGGAGCGCGACGAGCGCAGCGCATGAAAGAAGTTTTCGCCTGTTCATTCTTTAGCTGTCCGGTTTCTGAATTGCTGTTGCTATGAAGAGCGCGTCAGACTCTAGCTCACTTCGGCGACGCCTGCAATACACAAACCTATAGCAAATTGCAACTGAGCGTAACCGACGGGTCAGTACCGCCTGCTTAAGCTGGGAGGGTCGGGGCTAGACCTACCCTCCCGCTACCGCAGGCGGTACTGACCCGTCGGCACACGCCCCCTAAAGTTATTACACGCTGGAAAAATGGCCTTACGCTCTGGAAAAAACCATCTCACAGCCTGGAAAAACGACCTCACACGCTGAAAAAATGAGTTTACACAGTGGAAATGTCACCTTCCACAGTGGAAAAACGACCTCGCACACTGCCGAAACCATCTCACACGTTGCTAAAGTGACCTTACACACTGCTAAAACGACTTTACGCGCTGCTAAAATGAGCTGACACACTGCTAAAACCATCTCACAGCCTGCTAAAACGACCTGACCACCTCCGAAAATCGTCTTTCACGGTGCTCAAGCTATCTCACAAGCTGCTAAAATGGCCTTAAATGCTGATAAAAACGGCTTCCGGCATTTAATGCCCTATTTTGACCGCAAATTGGCGTTAGGCTGGACGTAGCGTGATAAGGTACAAATCTTTGAGGAGACCGGCGTATGACATTTGAGGCTGCGATATGCCCTAGCTGCGGAGGTGCGCTGCAAGTTTCCGGCAACAGCGCAGAGGTTGAGTGTCCTTATTGCGGCGTTAATGTGCTCGTCAGTGAAGTCGCACGCCGAGAGGCCGGAAGCGTGGAAGCATTGCCGACCGCGCCGCTTAGCGAAACATCACCCTCAGTCTCAAGGCTAGCGAAAATTCTCGTCCCGTGCGGAGTGTTACTGCTCATCCCCAGCCTTATTCTTCTGCCCCAGGCCAACTATTCAAGTTACGGAGCAGCCGGGCTGGTCATCTCGCTGGTCCTGATAATGGTAGGTGTTGCAAATTTATAGTGAAGCTAATGCTGTGCAACTAAGTTTTTTGAATTGCCTCCAGCTTATGGTCTTTGACGATTGAAATCGGTAATAACTTTAGAGAGCTTGTGGAGAACGGGTCAGTACCGCCTGCTTAAGCTGGGAGGGTCGGGGCTAATCCTACCCGCCCGCTACCGCAGGCGG